>Ga0310124_10000434_pt1 | contig 28916 bp, 29 predicted proteins | sample CB11b_AW_Bot5_MG_FD_203507 | JGI IMG/M metagenome (GOLD analysis project Ga0310124, IMG submission 203507) | Marine microbial communities from Western Arctic Ocean, Canada - CB11b_AW_Bot5 | ecosystem: Environmental > Aquatic > Marine > Oceanic | place: Canada: Western Arctic Ocean | collected...
TTTTGAAAAAGTATTGCGACAAAAACCTAAAAAACAGATAAATAATTGGTCTAAATTCAGAAAAATGTACGGTTAGGTCTATCAATTATTGTTTATTCACTGAATCGCGTGTTAAATACATAAAATAGTTTTTTTATTTAAAACGCTCCATAAATTTATTTTTGATTATTTTGAAATACTAGATTTTTTATGTCTTCCAAAAAGTTTGAACTATTGCCAGTCGAGGTCACTTTTTATTACCAAGAATAATTTTTTATTTTTGGTAATATTTTTTTGAGTTATTATAATTAATAATAGAGTTCAATCCTTCCAAAAAGTTAGAAGTTTTACATCTCGAGGTCACAATTTATTCCCAAGAATACCTTTTTATTCTTGGGAATATTTTTTTTAATTTTTGTAATTCAAAATAGAGTTTAATCCATCCAAAAAGTTTGAACTATTGCCAGTCGGGCTCACTAAATTTGACAGTGAAAAGATCTACCTTTATTAAAACTTCAATTCTTGGGTCAATTAGTTCTATTTCACTAAATGAGATAAAATTAAAACCAAGCCCAAAAATATCATTATCCGCATGGTCAATAATGAGAACAGGTTATGGGAAACCAGATCCTGGTGGAATAGATTTATTTGACTACCCAATGATAGCTAAAGAATTAGGATTCAATTACATTGAGCATGAAATGTTTCATTTTCCTAATAATCTCAACGATAAAATAATCTTTAAAATGGTAAAGAGATGTGAAGAAGCAGAAATAAATAGTGTTTTATTATTAACTGGAGGAATAGGAGATATTACTGATACAAATAAAAAATACAGAAAAATAGCATTAAAAAAATATATAAAATGGATGGATATAGCCCATTTATTAAAATGTAAATCCATGAGAAATGTATGTGCTGATAGAATAACTATTAGTAGAGCAGAAAAATTAAAATATGCAATAGAAGGTGTTTCAGAATTAACAGATTATGCGAAAAAATTAGATATGGACTTATTGATAGAAAACCATAATGGATATTCTTCAGATCCTGATTGGCTTGTTTCGCTTATTAAAAAAATTGGATCAAAAAATCTTGGAATTCTTGGTGATTTCACAAATTGGAAATTAACAGATACCCCAAAAACCTTTTATCATGACCCATATCAAGGTTTTCAAATTATGTCTCCTTTCATAAGATTTGTTAGTGCTAAATCTGAAAAGTTCACCTCTTCAGGTGATGAAATCAATACAGATTACACTAAAATGTTTGAAATTTTGAAAAAATCTCCACAACTTGAATGCATAGGGGTTGAATTTTTTGGCAATAAAATTGATGGGAAAAAAAGTGTATCACAAACAAAAAAACTAATTAATAAATCATTATCAACAATTTTTTAGTTCGATTTAGCCTAATTACAACTATCTAAATCAATTATTCTCATCATTTTATTCGTAAAAATTTATATATTTGAGTTGTTAAATATATTAAAACATGAAAACAAAAAATATTTTTCTTTCTGCAATAACATTTTTTCTCATAACTATAGGTGTTAATGCGCAAAATGCCGAAAACCCGTGGGCTATTTCTGTAGGAGTCGATCTAATAAGTCTTCAAGGTGCCGACACAGATTCTGGAGTTAAAATGGGTGCTCCCGCTCTAAGCTTATCAAGATATCTAGGTGCAGGTTTTTCAATCGGAGGTCAATATGTACTTGGTAAATCTGCAAACAATGGAGTTGATTTAGACTATCTTTCAATGGATGGTATTATAAAATACAACATTGGTGCTGGTAAATTAAACCCTTACATTTTTGGTGGATATGGGTTAACTAACTTTTCTGATAATGATAATGACCAGGGACAATTCCCTTCCACAGAAAGTTCAAGAACTAGTTTTGGCGGAATTGGAATAAATGTACCAATAAATGATAAATTGAATTTCAATGTAAGTTCATCTTATAGATCTAGTAATGAGAGTGGAACATATAACCATCTTCAACATGTTATTGGCTTGAATTATACTTTCGGTACTGGTGATAGAGATAAAGATGGCGTTTCAGATAAAAAAGATGAATGTCCAGATATTCCTGGTCTTAAAGAATTTAATGGATGTCCTGATACTGATGGTGATGGGATTCCAGACAATAAAGATGCTTGTCCTGAAGAAGCAGGTCCTGAATCTTTAAAAGGTTGTCCTGATAATGATGGAGATGGTATTCCAAATAGTGAAGATGCTTGTCCTGATGATGCTGGATCAGCTGAAATGAATGGATGTCCTGACTCAGATGAAGATGGTGTAGCAGATAATGAAGATAACTGTCCTGATACTCCTGGTGATAAAGCAAATAATGGATGTCCTTGGGAAGATGCTGATGGTGATGGTATACCAGATAAGGATGATTCTTGCCCAGATGTAGCTGGAGATGCTGCTAATAATGGTTGTCCTGAAGAACCAAAATCACTTATTGAATTTTTAGGTAGTGATCAATCAAGAATTTTATTTACAGCAAGTAGCTCTAATATAAGTTCTACAGGAAAAGCTTCTCTAGATAAACTTAAAGAAATGTTAGACATGTATCCAGATACTGCTGTTACAGTAGCTGGTCATGCTTCAAGTGATGGAAGCACTGAATACAACCAAAAACTTTCAGAACGAAGAGCAGCTTCAGTTAAAGCTTATCTTGTTGGTGCTGGAGTTGATGCTTCTAGAGTTGATACTGTTGCTTATGGTGAATCCAAGCCTGTTGAAAGTAATAAAACTAGAAAAGGCAGAGCGACGAATAGAAGAGCTGAAATTAACAGGAGAGCTGAAATTTCTGTGAACTAATTCATTATTTTAATTTTATAAAAACCCTTGATTAATCAAGGGTTTTTTTTTAATCATATTTTAATTTATAAATGTTTAATTTTAAAATAAAAAAAATGAAATTTATTGTTTACAAATATCTGTTTTTTATATTTCTACCATTTCTTATATTCTCTCAAAACAGGGAAATACCTATTGATACTATTGTTAAAACAAGTCATTCAACAACAATAAAAGGACAAACAATTAATTATATTGCTGAAACTGGTACGCAACCGGTTTGGAATAAAGATGGTAAACCAATAGCGACACTTTTCTATACCTACTATAAAAGAACTAACATAAATAAAAGAAACAATCGCCCAATTATACTTTCTTTTAATGGTGGTCCGGGATCTGCATCAGTATGGATGCATATGGCATACACAGGTCCTAGAATATTAAAAATTGATAATGAAGGTTACCCTGTACAACCCTATGGGTTTAAAAATAATCCTTATTCAATCCTAGATGTAGCTGATATAGTATTTATAAACCCTGTAAATACTGCTTATTCAAGAATAATAATAAATGAAGATGGGAAAAAAGAAGATCGTAAAACATTTTTTGGAATAAATGAAGACATAAAATATTTATCAGAATGGTTAAACACATTTATATCTAGAAAAAAAAGATGGGAATCTCCAAAATATCTAATTGGTGAAAGTTATGGAGGAACAAGGGTTATGGGATTATCATTAGCTCTTCAAAATAAACAATGGATGTATCTTAATGGAGTTATACTTGTTTCTCCTGCTGATTATATGGTAATAAGAGTTGGTGGACCTGTATCTTCAGCTTTAAATCTACCCTATTATACTGCTACAGCATGGTATCATAAAAAACTACCAAAGAAACTTCAAGATCAAGATTTAACAAAAATTTTACCTCTTTCAGAAGACTTTACTATAAATAAATTAATTCCCGCCATAGCTAGAGGAGGTTTTGTTGATCTTGAAGAAAAGAAAAAAATTGCAGAAAAAATGTCATATTTTTCTGGATTATCAGAAAAATCAATTCTTCAAAATAACCTTGATGTTCCGAATCATTTTTTTTGGAAAGAATTATTAAGAGATGAAGGAAAAAATATTGGCAGATTAGACAGTAGATACATTGGAATAGACAAAAAAGATGTAGGTATTAGACCTGATTACAGTGCAGAATTAACTTCTTGGCTTCATTCATTTACACCTGCAATAAACCATTATATAAGAAAAGAATTAAAATTTATCACAGATATAAAATATAATATGTTTGGTCCTGTTCGTCCATGGAATAATGATAATGACAATACTAGAGACAATTTACGGCAAGCAATGGCTCAAAACCCTTACCTAAAAGTATTATTTCAATCAGGTTATTATGATGGAGCCACTACATACTTTAATGCAAAATATACAATGTGGCAAATTGATCCTAGTGGTAAAATGAAAGATCGTTTTTATTTTAAAGGCTATAGAAGTGGCCATATGATGTATCTAAGGGCTGAAGACTTAATTAAATCAAATGATGATATAAGAGAATTTATATTAAATACATCATACCCACAAAAATCTGCTAAATATTAATTAAATATCACAAATTTTTACTGCTTCCTCAAGGGATAAAATTCCTTTTTTGGATTTATTCTTAGGTATAAATTCTTGTGCAACAAAACCTTTAAAACCAGTTTTTAATATAGCCTTCATAATAGCTGGATAATATAATTCTTGACTTGTGTCAATTTCATTTCGACCTGGAACACCAGCAGTATGATAATGTCCAATAAATTTATGATAATTTGTAATAGTTCGAATAACATCACCTTCCATTACCTGCATATGATATATATCGTAAAGTAATTTAAAATTGTTTGAATTTAAACGCTTACATAATTCAACACCCCACTTTGTGTTGTCACACATATGATCTTTATGATCAATTTTAGAATTTAATAGCTCCATATGAATAATAACTCCATGTTTTTCAGCAATAGGAATAATTTCTTTTAAACCTTTAACACAATTCTCTAAACCCTTTTCATCACTTATTCCTCTTCTATTTCCACTAAAACATATTAGATTTGTCCAACCTGCCTTAGCAACTAACTTGATATGTCTTTTATAATTATCAATCAGATCATTATGAAATCTTTTATCACACCATCCATCGGTTAAACTTCTTGTTGATTTACCTTTTAAATCTCCATAACACATTGTTGAAATCAAATTATATTTTTTTAAAACATCCCAACCTTCTGATCCAATCAAATCTATGCCTATTAGACCTATTCTTTTTGCCTCCTTAGCTAAATCTTCAAGTGTAAGATTATAACACCACTCACATACAGATTGATTGATGTTTCCTTTTAATAAATTCATTTTATTACTTTTTAAGTTAGTAGAATAAAGCTTTTCATTAACTGCTAATGCAGCAACTCCAGTAGCAACGACTTTTAAAGCATTTCTTCTTGAAATTTTATTTTTATTATTCATAATAAAATATGTTTAATTATTTTTTAATTCCCAATTCCATGAACTAGCTAAAGCTTCTTTAAGAGTAAATTTTGATTTCCATTCTAATATCTCTTCAGCTTTAGAACAATCCGCATAAGAAACTGCTACATCTCCTTGTCGTCTAGAAGTTATCTTAAATTTTATCTTTCTTTTAGTTACTCTTTCAAAAGTATCTATTACCTCAAGAACAGAATATCCTCGACCAGTTCCAATGTTAAAAACTTGACAATCAATTTCTTTTTTAACTTTTGAAATATATTCTAAACTTTTTATATGAGCATCAGCTAAATCCATAACATGTATATAATCTCTAACACATGTCCCATCTTCTGTCGGATAATCATTTCCAAAAACTAAAAGTTCCTCTCTTTTTCCAGTTAGAGTTTGGGTTATAAAAGGAATTAAATTTTGTGGCACACCATTTGGAAGTTCACCTATTAACCCAGATGAATGGGCTCCTATTGGATTAAAATATCTAAGTATTACTGATTTAAAACCCGAATTAGATTTTGAAATATCTTGAATAATTTCTTCACAAATCTGCTTAGTTTTTCCATATGGAGAAAAAGCTTTCTTTATAGGAGAATTTTCTAAAATTGGAATTACATCTGCATCTCCATATACTGTAGCTGAAGAACTAAATATTAAAGGTATATTTTTTGTTTCAATAAATTTTAAAAAACAGATGAGACCTAAAACATTATTATTGTAATATTTTAATGGAAAGTTAACGCTTTCACCAACTGCCTTATAAGCTGCAAAATGAATAACTCCTGATATATCTTCGTATTTAGAAAAAAAAAATTCCATTTCATCGGAATTTCTAACATCTAACTTTTCAAAAATTGGTGATGAATTTGTGATTTTTTTTATATTATCTAAAACAGAAATTGTGCTGTTTTCTAGATTGTCAACAATAATAACCTGATATCCTTTTTCAATTAATAAAACAGATACATGAGAACCTATATACCCTAAGCCCCCAGTAATAACTATTTTCAATTCCTTTTATTATTTATAATTCCCATCCTTTTCTATAACCTCTAGTTACAAATTGATTTGCATCTTCAAGATTAGTTATTTTCATATTTCCCCCATCCCATAGTAATTTTTTTCTTGCTGACCATTTAGATCTTCCCCATTGATCTTTTTTATCAGTTCTTAGAAGATAACTTCTAATTGCAACATTTCCCAATAAAACTGATTCAGTTAATGGTCCTGCATAATCAAATGATGAAGTTAAATTAAGATACTCCTTACTATTAAATCCAGCTTTACAAGCATCCACCCATTTTCTTTGATGTCCATATTCTGGTTCTAAGTTATCCCTGTTAAATCCTTTATCTCCAAGATGAACACCTTTTTTAATTGGAGGTTGCCCATTTAAATATAAAATAGGATTATCTGCTTTATCATAACAGGAAATTATTCCTTTATCTCCAATCATCATAACTCCTTCACTATCAATATTAACATCTGAAGGAATTAAATCTGGATGAAATGGTTTTATCCCACCATCAGACCAAATCATTTTTAAACTAGAATTATTTTTCTTAGTTGTGTCAAAACTAAGCTGGACAACTGATGAAGGGGGACATCCCTCTGGAATATATTCAGGAGACCACATTTTAGTATAAACAGTTCCTACACTACATTCAACATTTTTAGGATATTTTAATCCAAGTAATCTAAAAGGGATATCAATTAAATGACAACCCATATCTCCTAATGCTCCTGTTCCATATTCCCACCAACCTCTCCAATTAAAAGGATGTAAATTTGGAGTATAAGGAACTTTTTTTGCAGGACCCAACCACAAATCCCAATCTAATCTCTCAGGTTTTAAAGAAGAATCTGGTTTAGGCGGCTTCACACCTTGAGGCCATACTGGTCTTGAACTCCAAACATAAACTTTAGAAACAGCTCCTATTTTACCTGAATCAATCCATTCTTGCATAATAAGCTGATTTGGATTGGAAGCTCCTTGATTTCCCATCTGAGTTACAACCTGTTTTTCCCTTGCTAGATTTGTTAATAACCTTGCTTCATTTATATTATGTGTTAATGGTTTCTGAACATAAACATGTTTTCCTCTTTCCATTGCATAAACCGCAGCAGATACATGAGTATGATCTGGTGTTGAGATAGTAACAGCATCAATATCTTTTTCTTTTTCTAACATTATTCTAAAATCAGCATACAATTTTGCCTTGGGAAATTTCTTTACGCTTTTTGCTGCACTTCCAGAAAAATCAACATCACAAAGAGCCGTAATATTTTCTCTTCCATTAACAGATGAATTTTTAATATCCCCTGCACCTTTACCCCCTGCGCCAATTGCAGCTATATTAAGACGATCACTGGGAGAAATAAACCCAACACCTCCTAAAACATGCCTGGGAACAATAAATAGTGAAGAAGCTAAAATACTTTTCTTTATAAAATCTCTTCTCTGACTAAGATTTATTTTTTTATTATTTTTCATTATATAACACTAGGTAGAACTAATTTAATATAAATAATTAAACATTAATTTATTTTTCATTCTCTTTTAACCAATTATTTACCCTTAGAATAGAATTTTGTTCTATATCCTTCCAAAAAAGATTAATATCTGCAAAATGATAACTTTTCACATAGGACATAAACAATCTTTTTGGAATTTTTGGTAAAGTTGTCCATAATATTCCATCAATAACTTTAACAGAAACACTTTTAGGATATATTTTATTATCTTCATGAAAGACTCCTTTATGAAAAGAAATATTGCCTACATTCTGATCATTCCAAGTTATAGGATTTGTAGTAACACATCCCTTAAACCATGAATCATATTTCTTAGGATATTTTCCGTATTTATATGAATTCCAACTAACAAATCCACCAATTTCACTCTCATTTTTCATAGATTTTATGTTTTTAAAATCACTCGACCTTATCGATGTTCCAATCAAATAAGCAGCTACTAATTGTTTCTGTAATGGTTTTCCATCAAAAAATTCTTGTATTAATCTTCTTGCATGCAAACTTCCTTGACTATGAGAAGCTATAATTATAGGCTTTCCTTTATTAAAATTTTTTAAATAATATTTAAATGAGCGTTTTATATCATTATATGCTATCTCCCAAGATTTTTCTCCTTGATTAGTATATCTATCATCAAAAATTCTATAATGAGCTTGTCTATAAAATGGTACATATAAATTACCACTTTTAACCCAAGATGAGGCTTGATAAAAAACTGCTTTATTAATAACTTTATTTCTAAAATCAGACGTCCAAATGTTTGCATTCCAGGCCTCATCCTTTTTATCAAGTAACAAAGTAGGATATAAATAAAAAACATCTGCCTCCTTATGGCTATATTTTTCAGTAATTCTGACCAATGAAGAAGGATATTTACCAGGTAAACACGCCCAACTTTCATTTTTATCATAATTAGGAGCCCTAGGTGTCTTAGATAAATTAAAATCTGTGGTTATATAAATTGGCTTGCAAGAAATAATTAAAATTGCAAATAACTTAATAATAAATACCCTCATTGATTTAATATTAAAAATAAAACTATTGTAAAATTAAAACTTTTTAAAATAGATAAATCAAAGATATATTTACCTTTATTAATAAGTTTGTTTTAATTTTAATTTGAATTTTATGATGAAATATTTAAAATACATAAGTTTAATAATAATTTTTACAGTTTTTCTAAACTGTCAAGATAATAATAAAAATCAAAATAACATCGAAATAAAAATCGAAACTAAAAATGGATTTTCAACTGCTATTATAACCACGAATCAAAAAATAAATGGTGAGAATATTGAAAAAATTAAAACTATTAAGGGTACAAAAGAAGAAGTTATAATCAAATTAAAAAATCTTGGATACTATATAAAAGAAATGGATCCAAAATCAACTAAGAAAATTAAAAAATTAAAAATAATTCTTTCACCAAAAAATGAAGCTAACACAACAGGTGTAATAACCTTTATTGAAGAAAATGGAGTTGTTAATATGTCAGCTGATGTATTTGGTCTATCATCAGGCATTCATGCAATTCATATTCATGAAAAGGCAGATTGCTCATCAGATGATGGAAAATCAACAGGCGGACATTGGAATCCAACTTTTGAAAACCATGGAGCATGGGGAAGTAATGAAGGATTTCATAGAGGCGATATTGGAAACTTTGAGGTTAATTCTGATGGTAATGGAAAAATTGAATTTTCAACAAACCTCTGGTGTATTGGTTGTGAGGATAATAATAATAATATAATTGGAAAAGCTATAATTATTCATCAAGGAGAAGATGATTTTAAATCTCAACCCAGTGGAGCAGCTGGGGCAAGAATAAGTTGTGCTGGAATAATAAAATAATTACCACTTTCTTTGAGAGTCTAGAACATTATCTGCATGTATTTCTTCTTTGGAAATTACCTTTAAAAAAGATGAATGTTGTTCTATTGAGTACTCTATCTTTTCTATAATTTCATCAATACTCTCTTTATCAAAATCAATTTTTATAGGATCTTTTATAACAAAAGATTGCAATATTCCCTTTTTTTTAATCATTAATCCTTTTTTATCAAATGATCTTCTAAATCCATCTATGACAATTGGTATAACAATCGGTTTATATTTTTTTATTATATGAACTGTTCCTTTTCTAATTGGTTTAAATGGTTTGGTTGTACCCTGAGGAAACGTAATAACCCAACCATCATTCAATGCTTTACCAATATTTGATATATCACTCATTTTAACTTGCCTATTAATCTCTTTACCAGCTTCACGCCAAGTCCTTTCAATTGATATTGATCCAGCATATGCCATCATCCTAGGAAGAATACCTGATCTCATAGTTTCTTTAGCGGCAATAAAATATATATTCAATTTTGGATTCCAGATATATCCAATATTTTTAATTGAATCTATTCTTCCACTCAAACTTGCATTAAAAACATGAAACATGGCAACTACATCAGCAAAATAGGTTTGATGATTTGATACAAACAAAATATTATTATCTGGAAGATTTTTTATTATTTCAGAACCCTCAATTTTTAATTGATTAAATCCTCTATATCTTCTATGAGTTATGAATCCAAGATATCTAATTATCCATTTTTTTAAAATCAAATAATGACCAAATGGATTTTTTTTTATTAAATTCATTTCTTGTAGTTCAAATATAAAATTTTATCCACAGTTGAATTCAAAATAAATTGAAATTCTCTTAATATCATCGCAGTTGCACCCCATATAAAATTATTTTTAATTCTAAATCCAGGAACTAAAACATCTTTTAAATATGAATTAGAAACCTTCCCTCTAACTCTTTTTAAATATATTAAATCTTGAATTTTCATAATTATGAGTCTTCCTACTTCTCTTTTATTAATTATAAAATTTGGCGAGTAATTAATATAAGCTACATAGGGAGTAACTAAAAAATTGCTTGGAGGTATAATTACCTCTGTCAACTTTCTTATTTTTCTTACGCTAGAAACATCAACGCCAAGTTCTTCATTTAATTCTCTTTTTGAGGTTTTCCACAAACTAGAATCTGAAGGCTCTTTTTTTCCACCAGGTAATGATATCTGACCTGAATGGACCCCATCATATATCTGCCTCTGAATTAATGGAAAACATATCTCACCACAACTATCAGGAAAACAAAAAATAATTACAGCACATTTATTATATAATTTTTTGTTAAAATAATTTAAACTCTTTTCTCTACCTGGAGAACTTATATCATTGACAATATTAGACGATAATTTTATTTTTTCATTTATTTTTATTGCAAAATTTGAAAAAGACTCTATGTCCATAATTATAAAAAAAATTAAAATTATAGTTTTTATTAATATTGTTCTTTTTAGCTGTATAGACAACAATATTAAAACCACTAAAAAAATCAAAGTAATTCAAAAAGAAAAGAAAATTGATAAAATTAATTCTAATTTAACATTAGATGATTTAAATAATAAATCAAAAGATCGCTATTTAGATGAAAAAACCGCAATTCCTTTTTTCTATAATTATGCAAAAGAAAATAAAGAAAACAAGGTCAGAATAGTAACATCATTTGGAAATATTGAAATAGAATTATTCAATAATACTCCATATCACAGAACAAATTTTATATATCTAACTAAGAAAAAATATTTTAATAATACAACTTTTCACAGAGTTGTAGAAAATTTTATAATCCAAGGAGGTAATTCTGATAGCTATGAAATATCAAAAAAAAGAAGTAAAATTGGAAAATATCTTCTTCCTCCTGATACAAAAAAAGAACATTCTCATCATAGAGGAACAATTTCAATGCCAAGTAGTGAAATAGACAATCCACATAAACTTGCCTCTCCTTTTGAATTTTTTATTGTTGTACAAAAACCAGGAGCTTATCATTTAGATGGAGACTATACTGCATTTGGAAAAGTTACTAAAGGAATGGATGTTGTTGATGAAATAAACAAACAAGAAGTCGATAAAAGAGAATCTCCAATTCATAATATTTATATGAAAATTGAAATAATACCATAATTTATAATAATTTTTTCTTATTATATTAGTCTTCTTAATAAGAATTTATTATGACTATAACTCAACTTGAATATGCTATAGCAGTTTCAAAATATGGAAGTTTTACTAACGCAGCTGAAAAATGCATTGTAACTCAACCTACTTTAAGTATGCAAGTTCAAAATCTTGAAAATGAATTAAAAACTCAAATATTTATAAGAGGAACAAAACCAATTCAATTAACAGATGTAGGAAAAAAAATAATAGACCAAGCAAATAAAATCCTAAATGAAGTGAAAAGAATTGAAGATTTAGTTTCTTATGAAAAAAACTTTATTGGAGGAGAATTTAAACTTGGAATAATCCCTACAGTTATACCTACCCTCCTTCCTTTGTTTCTTAATAAATTCACAAAAAAATATCCTAATGTAAATTTAGTAATTGAGGAATCTAAAACAGACAATATTGTCAAACAAATTATAGAAGGAAATCTTGATGGAGGAATTACTGCTACTCCATTAAATAATGAATATATTAAAGAAAAACCACTTTACTATGAGCCCTTTGTAGCATACATACCTTCAAGTCATAACCTTTCTAAAATAAATATTCTTTCAATAGAAGACTTGAAATATTCCTCAATTTTAATTTTAGAAGATGGGCATTCTTTTAGAGAACAAACTCTAAAAATATGTAAAACTGAAAAAAAAAGTAATTTTAATTTTGAAATAAAAAGTGGAAGTTTTGAAACTTTAACTCATCTGGTAGATGAAGGTTTTGGAATAACCTTGCTCCCACTATTATACACCAAAAACCTAACTAAAGAAAAGAAAAAAAATTTAAAACTTTTCAAAGAACCTGAGCCCGTTAGAGAAATAAGTTTAATTTACCCAAAAAATCAATTAAAAATTCAAATAATAAATGCACTGTCAAATTCAATTGCATACATTTTTCGAAACCTAATAAAATTAAATGATATAAAAATTATTTCTCCTGATAAAAAATAATAAAATTTAAAATAAATCTTGTAAAGTGTTGTTTTTCTTAACATATGTCTTAACCCATTTATTTAACAATAATGTTTCCTCATAAGTCAAATTTTCATAAGCCTTATTTAATTCCTTTCTAAAAAGTTTAGAATCAAAACTTACTTTTCTTAAAATAAATTTATAATAAAATAAAGTCCGAGACATAAATAATATTAAAAGAACAATTTATATTATTATATTAAGAATAAATGTTGCAGAAATGTTAAAATAAATTTTATAATAAATTCATTAATTGACCAAATAAATATCAAAGTATACAATAATTTATAATCTATTCAATCTATATATATTATATTTGCCTTCACTTTTCGGGGTGTAGCGTAGCCCGGTCATCGCGCCTGCTTTGGGAGCAGGAGGTCGCAGGTTCGAATCCTGCCACCCCGACTTTTTCTTTTAAAGTATTGTCTAGAATAAATTCCTATATTGTTGGTTTAAACAAATACTTTGAAAACCCCTATTAAACAGATATTTTTATTTGTCTTTATCTTTTTTTTAAGCTGCTCATCACTTATTAAAGAAAAAACGGATTTTAATTTCTTTTCAGAACAATTTGCTGATCTAAAAATACTTAGATATCAAGTTCCTGGGTTTGATGAGTTGAATTTAAATCAAAAAAAACTTGTTTATTATCTATCTCAAGCTGGTTTATCAGGAAGAGATATTATGTATGATCAAAATTACCGACACAATATCTCAATCAGAACTGCATTGGAAAAAATATACACAGATTATAATGGAGATAAATCATCAGATAATTGGAAAGAATTTGAAATTTATCTTAAAAGAATATGGTTTTCTAATGGGATTCATCATCACTATTCAAATGATAAGTTTGAACCTGGCTTTTCCTCTGAATTTTTGGAAAAATTACTTAAGCAAAGTAAAGTAAGTTTGGAAAAGGAAGTCTTTGAATTAATATTTAATGACAAAGACACCAAAAAAGTTAATCTAGATGCAAGCAAGGGATTAATTAAAGGTTCTGCAGTAAACTTCTATAGTCCAGACATTACAATTGTTGATGTAGAGAATTATTATAATAAAATAAAGGTTCCAAATTCTAAAAAACCTATTTCATTAGGATTGAATTCAAAACTTGTTAAAGAAAACGGGGAAATTGTAGAAAAAGTTTGGAAACTAGGCAGTATGTACAATGAAGAGATAAAAAATATTATTTATTGGTTGTCAAAAGCTTTAGATGTTGCTGAAAATCAAAAACAAAAACAAGGTTTTGAACTTTTAATTAAGTATTACGAAACTGGTGATTTATCAATATGGGATGAATACAATGTTGCGTGGGTTGAAACTGTTGAAGGAGATGTAGATTATATCAATGGATTTATAGAAGTATATAATGACCCTAAAGGTTATCGAGGATCTTATGAGTCTGTAATTCAAATAAAGGATTTTGAGATGAGCAAAAAAATGACTGCTGTTTCAAATAATGCTCAATGGTTTGAAGACAATTTACCTATAATGGAAACCCACAAAAAAAATAATGTAGTTGGTATTTCATATAACACAGTAAATGTAGCAAGTGAAGCTGGAGATGCTTCCCCATCTACTCCAATTGGAATAAATCTTCCAAATGCTAACTGGATAAGAGTTAAGCACGGCTCTAAATCAATTTCTCTCGGAAACATACTTTATGCTTATGAAAATGCTGGAAGTAGTGGTAGACTTAATGAGTTTGCCTTTTCACAAAAAGAAATAGAACTTGAAAAAAAATATGGTAAAAATGCAAATAATTTGCACACTGCACTACACGAAGTAATAGGCCATGCAAGTGGTAAAATAGATGAAGGTGTAGGAACTACAAAGGAAACGTTAAAAAGCTATGCTTCAGCACTTGAAGAAGGTAGAGCAGATTTGGTAGGTTTATATTATATTCCAGACAAGAAACTTGAAGAAATTGGTGTTTCACCATCATCAGAAGATATGGGACGAGCAAGTTATGATGGTTATATAAGAAATGGTCTTATTACACAACTTATTAGAATCAAATTAGGTGATGACATAGAAGAATCTCACATGAGAAATCGCCAACTTGTTTCTTTATGGACTTATGAAAAGGGTTTAAAAGATAATGTCATAGAAAAAGTTAAAAAAGATAATAAGACATTTTATGTAATAAATGATTATAAAAAGCTAAGAGAATTATTTGGCGAATTACTTAGGGAAATTCAAAGAATAAAATCAGAAGGGGATTTTAAAGCTGGAAAAAATTTGATTGAAAATTATGGTGTAAAAGTAGATTATGAATTACATAAAGAAGTTTTAGAAAGAAACAGCAAGTTTACATCTGCACCATATAGTGGTTTTATTAATCCTGAATTAGTATTGGTAAAAGATAACGATGGTAATATTATTGATGTAAAAATTGAACAACCGGAAAGTTTTGCCTTCCAAATGTTATCGTATTCAGAAAAATATTAATAAGAGATATTTGTTTTATTTCGGGATGTGGCGCAGTCTGGTAGCGCACACGCATGGGGTGCGTGGGGTCGTAGGTTCGAATCCTGTCATCCCGACAATGAATTCATTTTAGAAATTTTTATTGATTAATTTCATATAAATAAGTTGTAATTTAGTGACGTAAATTATTTAAAAATGACACCATATTATTTTACAACCTTTCTTTTATTTATAACTCTTAATTTAAGCTGTGCTCAAGAAAATACTCCACCAATAGAAATTTCTTCAAAAACAAATTATACTTATGAAACGATCATTGATGATATTAATATACCCTGGGGTTTGGATTTTATAAATAATAAAGAATTCCTTGTAACTGAAAAATCAGGACAATTATATAAAGTTTCAAATGGAGAAAAAAAAGAAATAAAAGGAATTCCTGAAGTATACGTCAGAGGTCAAGGAGGGTTTATGGATGTTGCTTTACATCCAAATTTTAATGAAAATAAAATAATTTTCTTGACCTTAAGTTCAAAAATTGGAGATGAAAAAGGAGGAAATACTGCTCTATATTCTGCAATCTTAAAAGAAAGTTCTCTTACTAATCTTAAACTATTATATAAAGCATCACCAAATTCTAAAAAGGGTCAACACTTTGGATCAAGAATAGTCTTTGACAATAAAGGTTATCTGTTTTTTTCAATTGGTGATAGGGGAAATAGGGATGTTAATCCTCAAGATATTTCAAATGATGGAGGAAAAATTTACAGATTAAATTTAGATGGAAGTATACCAAATGATAATCCTTTTGTTAATGAGCCAGGTGCAAAAAAAGCTATCTATTCTTATGGTCATAGAAATCCTCAAGGAATGGCAGTTAATCCAAAGACAGGAAAAATTTGGGTTAATGAGCATGGCCCTCGAGGAGGCGACGAAATTAATATAATTAATAAAGGAAAAAATTATGGCTGGCCTAAAATAACTTATGGAATAAACTATAGTGGTACCACAATAACAAATAATAAAGCTCATCCTGGAATGGAACAGCCATTTTATTATTGGATACCGTCTATAGCACCAAGTGGAATGACTTTTTTAACTTCAAATAAATATAAAGGTTGGAAAAATAGTTTGTTTATTGGTTCTCTTAAATTTGAATATCTTGAAAGACTCGTAATCAAAAAAAATAAAGTTGTAAAAAGAGAAAAAATCCTTGATAAAATAGGAAGAGTTCGAGATGTCAATCAAGGTCCTGATGGATACTTATATCTTAACGTAGAAGGAAAAGGAGTTGTAAAAATTATTCCTAATTAAATGAAATTTTTTTTTAGTATTTACATTATAATTACAAGCTATTTGTATTATCAAATTCAAAAAGAAAAAACACTTGAAGAAAGTATTTCAGATGGAAAAATAATTTACCAAGATTTTTGTGTTCAATGCCATCTAGGGTCTGGAGAAGGGGTTGCAGGAACATTTCCTCCTCTAAATAAATCTGATTATTTATTAAAAAATATAGACAAAAGCATATATTCTATAAAATTTGGATTAAAAGGTAAAATTATTGTTAATGAAATAGAATATGATGGAATTATGCTTAATCAAGGTCTTGATAATGAAGAAATAGCAGATGTTATGAATTATATTATTAATAGTTGGGAAAATAATTTGAAAATAAAAATAACTGAAAAAAGAGTTAGTCAAGTAATAAAATGAAGTTAACAAAATCGATCTACACCTATATTATAATTTTGGTTTTATTTATTGCTTGGATGTTTTTTTTAGACACACATTCATTATTAATTCATAACCAACTAAATAAAGAAATAAAAAAACTAAAATTACAAAAGGAGGCCCTAGAAAAAGTTATTGAAGATGATAAAAATCAAATAAAACTATTAAATAATCCTGATAGTTTGGAACGTTTTGCTAGAGAAAAATATAAACATAAAAAAGAAAATGAAACAATTTTTATCATTGAATTTAATGACAGTATTAAATGAAAAAAAATATTTTTTAAATTTTGATTATTTTATTGCGTGTATAAATAATTGTATTTTTAATGACAGAAAAAGATAGTTTTTTATGGGAAAGATTTTAGCAATAACTAATCAAAAAGGTGGAGTTGGAAAAACTACAACTGCTGTTAATTTAGCTGCCGCATTAGGCGTTTTAGAAAAAAAGGTTCTTCTTGTAGATGCTGATCCTCAGGCAAATGCCACATCTGCTGTAGGATTTTCAATTACTCCAGAACAACCTGGAATCTATGAATTAATTCTACAGTCTGTAGAAATTTCAAAAACAATAATTAATACTAAAAGTCCAAATGTAAAATTAATCCCTTCACATATAAACTTAGTCGGAGCAGAAATAGAGCTAATTAACAAAACCAAAAGAGAGTTTATGTTAAAAAAAGGTCTAGAAAAAATTTCTAATGATTATGATTACATAATTATTGATTGTGCTCCTTCACTAGGTCTTATAACTCTTAATGCTCTTACAGCTTCAGACTCAGTTATTATACCTATTCAATGCGAATATTTTGCATTGGAAGGTCTAGGAAAACTTCTTAACACAATAAAAAGTGTTCAAAAAACTCATAATCAACTTCTAGATATAGAGGGATTATTACTAACAATGTATGATGTCCGTCTTAGATTATCAAATCAGGTTGTTGAAGAAGTTAAAAAACATTTTGGAAAAATGGCTTTCAGAACGATTATTCAAAGAAATATTAAACTAAGTGAAGCCCCGAGCTACGGTGAAGATATTATCTCTTATGATGCTTCAAGTAGAGGAGCAAAAGGATATTTGTCTCTAGCTAATGAATTAATTAAAAGAAATAAGGTTTTAAAACATGGCTAAAACAAATAAAAGAAAGGCTTTAGGAAGAGGTCTTTCGGTATTATTAAACAATGAAAATGAATTATCCAGTCACGGGCAAATCATTGAAATTAAAATTGATAATATATCAGTAAACCCTAATCAACCAAGAACAAACTTTAATAAAGAATCAATTTATGAACTTAAAAAGTCAATTAAAGAATTAGGACTGATACAACCAATAACAGTCCGCGAATTAGAAGAAAACAAATTTCAAATCATATCTGGGGAAAGAAGATTAAAAGCCTTTAAATTAATGGAATTAATAAATATTCCTGCATATGTTAGAAAAGCTAATGATATTGAATCTCTGGAAATGGCTCTAGTTGAAAATATTCAAAGAGAAGACTTAGATCCAATAGAAATAGCATTATCATATAAAAGACTTTTAAAAGAAGTTAATCTAACTCAAGAAGAACTCAGTAATAGAGTTGGTAAAGAAAGATCAACTATTTCAAATTATGTAAGATTATTAAAATTAGATCCAATAATTCAATCAGGTTTAAGAGATAAGTTTTTAACTATGGGACATGCAAGAGCCCTTATAAATATTAAAGAAAAATCTAAACAAATTGAGATTTATAAAAAAATTATTAAAGGGGATATTTCTGTTAGGGAAACTGAAAAATTATTAATTAATATAAAAGAATCTTTAAAAAAAGGAAAAGAAAATTATAAATCTACATATATAAAGCAAGTCGAAATTAAATTAAATAAAATATTTAATAATAACATTTCAATTATTTCAAATAATTCTGGCAAAGGGTATATTAAAATTATCTTTGACTCCCATGAAAAACTTGAAAATATTATAAATAAAATTAAAAGTGACTGATAAATTTTTCTTCAGCATATTGTTTATCTTATTTAGCTTTTTGGTTAATTCTCAAAAAATAGAAGAAAAAGATAGTGTTAAAAATACATATAAAGAGAACAAAGTCTCTAGATCTAAATTACTGTCTCCTCGTAAAATAAGGTTAATTGAAGATCCTTTAACACCTTCAAAAGCTGCATTTTACTCTGCTGTTCTTCCAGGATTAGGTCAAGCTTTAATTGGAAAAGCATGGAAAATTCCAATTGTTTATGGAGCTATTGGAACTTCAATTTATTATTTTAAAGAAAATGACAAAGAAATGTTAAAATATAGAAATGCATACAAAAGAAGATTAAATGGAATATATGACGATGAATACATTGATATAATTCCAAAAAATGAGACATTACTTGATGGAATGAAATTTCACAAAAGCTACAGAGATATTTCTGTGATTTGTATTTTAGGATTTTACATGCTAAATATACTAGATGCAAATGTAAGTGCTCATATGATGCAATTCAATGTAAGTGAAGATCTAACATTAAATCCAAAATTTATAATGGATAATAATAGTAGTGGTATTGCAATTTCAATTAAATTCAATTGATGAAAATAGCTCTTCTTGGTTATGGAAAAATGGGTAAAGCAATTAAAAAAATTGCTTTAAAAAGAAATCATGAAATTATATTCTTGTTAGATAAAGAAATAAAAAAAGGAAATTTGTCTAATGCTGATATAGCAATAAATTTTAGTGTTCCTGACTCAGCTTTTGATAATATTATGTTAGCATTAAAGTTAAGAATCCCTGTAGTTTCTGGAACAACAGGGTGGTTAAAACATTATGATAAAGTCAAAAAATATTGTGTCAAAAACAAACTGTCTTTTCTTTATTCATCAAACTTTAGTATAAGTGTAAATTTGTTTTTTAAACTAAATCAATTTCTATCTAAATTAATGAATGATAATTATGAATATAAAGTTAAAATTAAAGAAACTCACCATATTAATAAACTTGACTCACCCAGTGGTACTGCAATATCTCTTGCAGAAGATATAATTTCCAATACAAATTTTAATGATTGGAAATTAAACAAAGAAAAAGATAAATCTATTTTAATAAAATCAAAGAGAAAAAATGAAATACCAGGTACTCACATTGTTAGTTATTCAACAAAAATTGATAAAATAAAAATCTCTCATATTACAAGATCAAGAGAAGGATTTGCCTTTGGAGCTATTATAGCGGCAGAATGGTTGATTGGAAAAAAAGGTGTATATAACATGGAAGATGTATTAAATTTATAATGATGGACTTTAAAAATCTTTTATTTTGTTTTTTATTAATACAAATCATAAATTTTCTTGGTACATGGAAATTATATGCTAAGGCCGGTTTCAAACCCTGGCAATCCATAGTGCCTATATATAATGCTATTATTTTAATGAAAATTATAAGGCGTCCAACTTGGTGGATTATATTCCTCTTTATTCCTACGATAAACTTGATAATGTTAATTGTTATTTGGATTCAAATCTTAAATGTCTTTGGTAAAAAAAGTAATAAAGATTATCTGCTGGTAATTTTATCTCTTGGTCTATACATATTTTATATCAATTACCATTCTAAAACTAAATATCAATCTCAAGAATCTAAACCCTTATCTAATAATTATATAGAAACATTAAGTTCATTAATTTTTGCAATTATAGCTGCAACTATTGTTCACAACTATATAATTCAACCCTTTATAATACCTACTGGGTCACTTGAAAAATCTTTATTAATTGGTGATTTTTTATTTGTTAGTAAATTTCATTATGGCGCGAGAGTTCCAATGACAGCCATATCTTTTCCAATGGTTCATGACACAATTCCAATCTTAAAAATTAGATCATATTTAAACAAACCCCAATTACCTTATTTAAGAATACCTGGTTTTCAAAAAATAAAACGAAATGATATTGTTGTATTTAATTGGCCAGCTGATACAGTAAGAACATTTTTTGTTAAAGAAAAAGGTGTAAAAAAACCTATAGATAAAAAATCAAATTATGTGAAAAGATGTGTAGGTATTCCTGGAGATACTCTTGAAATTATAGATGGTTTTATTTATACTGATGGAAATAAAAATATTCTGCCTAACAGAGCCAAAGTTCAATATAATTTCAAAGCATACAGTAATCAGGGAGTCTCATCAAGAAAACTTCTTAAAATTGGTATTAATGATTTCTATAGAAAATATAAAATTCAAAATATTAATCAAAAAGCTATTAAAAAAATATTACCATATATAATAGGAACGTCTGGAAATACTATAGAAAACTTTATTGTAATAACAAAAAAAAATGGACTTCCAATAAAACTCATTAACAGTTTAGGAATAAAGGTTTCTGAACTTTTAGAAGTTGAAAAAAACTTAACTATGACTATAAAACAATCCATTAGATTAAAGAAAGAAAACTGGATAGATAGTGTCATTATGAATATAGATAAATCTAAAACCCCTAACACTAGCTTATTCCCTAACAAAATTCCTTATAATTGGAATCAAGATAACTTTGGCCCTATTATTATACCGAAGAAAAATCAGATAATAAACCTTAACAAACAAAACCTGCCGCTTTATAAAAAATTAATAGTTGACTACGAAAAAAATGAATTAAAAACTGATGCAAATAACATATATTTAAATGGCGATAAAGTAAAAGAATATAAATTTAAACAAGATTATTATTGGATGATGGGAGACAATAGGCACCAATCAGAAGACAGTCGGTTTTGGGGATTTGTTCCTTATAATCATATTGTAGGAAAACCTGTATTTATATGGTTTAGTATAGAAGGTATTAATGACGGTATAAAAAATTGGAAAATTAGATGGAACAGAGTTTTTACAAAAGTTAGTGGATCAGGGAAAAGAGTTTCCTATTTTCCGTATTTTATTTCACTTATAATTATTTGGCAAGCTATAATTTTTTTAAAAAAGTATTTTAAGAAAAAAAATGATTGATGAAATATTTAATTACCCCTGCTTATCTTCCAAACATATCATACATGTCTTGGTTAATAAAACAAAATATTGTTTACTTTGACTCTTCTGAAAAATACAAAAAACAAACATTTAGAAATAGATCAGAAATATATGGTGCCAACGGAAAACTTATTTTAACTATACCTGTTATACATGCTAAGAAAAAAAATTATCAATTAAGTAAAGAGATTAAAATTTTTTTAGAAAGCAAATGGCAACTAAATCATTGGAAATCAATATACTCTGCATATAAATCTTCTCCATACTTTGAATTTTATGAGGAAGAATTATATAAAAAATTTTTTAATATAAAAAATGATTATTTAATAAATTTTAATGTTGAGTTAATGTCAATAATTTTGAAATTATTAAATCGTCCTTTCAAATATATATTAATGACTTTTAATGCTAACAATCACATTAAATTTGACAAACTAATTGAAGCAAAAAAAAATTGCTTTATAGTCCCTGAATATACTCAAGTCTTTTCAAATAAACATGGATTTTTAAATAACCTAAGCATTTTGGATTTGCTTTTTAATTTAGGCCCTAATACTTTAGAATATCTTAATTCAATTAATCTAAAATTAAAAACATAAAATCAATTATAATCTAACTTTGCCATAATTGCTCTATGATCTGATAATTTATCTTTAAAAGTTGAAAAAGATAAAACCTTTAATCTTTGATCAACTAATATATAATCTATTCTTATTGGAAAAAAACCAAAAAAATAACTATTCCCAAAACCACTTCCTGCTTCAATAAATGCATCTTTCTTTCCATTAGATAATTTTTTATAAGCAATTGAGAATGGGTTATTATTTAGATCCGAACAAATAATTATTGGATATTTACTTTGTTTTAAAAAATTATTTATTGTGTAAACTTGATCTTTTTGTTTATTAAAAATATTTTGAATTTTCTTAATTAATTTAAAAGAAGTTTTATCAATAAGTAAAGTGTCTTCTGTAGATAATCCTAAAGATTCAAAATGAATATTAAATATTTTTAATGTATCTCTTCCTTTTTTAACGTCTAAATAAATACCTCCATTATTAGAATTTTTAAAATTTATAATTCCAGTATTAAAAATTGGAATCTTAGATAAAATACAGGATCCTCTGTTAATATTAGATCCAAAAGAGTTAAAATATTGAAATGGGTAATCATTAAAATCAGGAGCTAATTCTTTATCAAATTCTTGAAAACAAATTATTTCAGGATTTTGTTTTCTAATAAAATTTTGAATAGATTTAGGAATATCTCTTTTTTTAATCCATTTATATACGTTAAAATTTCTAACGTTAAAACTCATTATTTTCAAACCCTTACTAGATACAATTGCATTATTGGGAAATTGATATAATAACTTCCAATCATCAAAAGTAAAAACTAAGGAAAAAATAAAAATAAATAAAGGCCATTTTAATTTATAAACCCAAAAAATAAAAAATAAAAGATTAATAAAACAAAAAAAGGGAACAATCAATTTTAATAAATCTAGATTTAAAAAAAAATCATCCATCTTCATTAAAATGAATTGAATAACTATAAAAATAATATTTACTATTATTAAAAGTGAATTTATAAAGCTAAACCTCATTTTATTTGTTCAAATAAAGTTAATTTTTTCCTGATTTAAAAAGAAAATCTTTCTCCGCTTGACTTAAACTATCATAACCTGATGAGCTTATTTTATCTAAAATAGCATCAATTTTATCTTGTTCTAATTCTATTCTATTTTTTTTACTTTTAATATAATCATTTGATTTAAAAACTCTTTTTTGTTTTCTTTTATTAAATATTCCTTGAATTAAATCTATTAATAGTGAGAATGACTCTCCAATATTATTACCCTTTTTAATTCGTTGAGCATAAAAATATCCTAAAGCAGAGCCTCCTAAATGTGCCAAATGCCCCCCTGCATTGCCATACGGAATTTGAATAAAATCACTTATCACAAAAAAGAATCCTATATAGACCAATTTTATATTAAAAAAAAAGATTCTAATTTGATAGTTAGGACTATATCTACACATAAAAATAAGAATAGCCATTACTCCAGCAGAAGATCCAATCATTGATGGTGAGGAATTGGAAAAAATTGGAAAAAAATTATAACTTATAATAAATACAATCCCTCCAAAAATCACTCCCATAAAATAAATTGAAATTAACATTTTGTCAGGAAATAAATTTAGAAAAATTTGACCTGAATATAATAGTAAAAGCATATTCCAAAACAAATGGAAAAACCCAGAATGAAAAAAACTATAACTTATTATTGTCCATGGTTTATAAATTATTTGAAATAAATCTGAAGAAAGTTCAAACCATGAAATAAATGAAATATTAGGATAACCAAATAAGTATAAAAATGTATAAAATATATAAGGTATAAGAAAGCATATTAAATTAATAATAATAATTTTTTCAATCAAATTTAAATTTTGGAATTTTTGTTTTATTTGATATTCTATATTATCTAATTCCATTTATTATGATTAAATTGATTTCTCTTCCAATACCACATCATTGCCAAACCTGTTATTGCTCCACCTAAATGAGCAAAATGAGCAATTGGTCCAATTGAGTAAGAAGTAAATCCAAAAAAAAGATCCCCTAAAATTAAAATTGGAACCAAAATTTTAGCTTTAACGGGAATCGGAGGAAATAATAACATTAATTGAGCATTAGGAAATAACATAGCAAAAGCAACTAAGATTCCATAAAGTGCTCCAGAAGCACCAACCATTACAGAACTGAAAGAAGACAAAGCGATTGAAAAACTCGATACTAAATCTCTTGAATTAATAATTTCAATTACAGAATTAGGAAGATATCTGGTTTGATAAAAAGTATTTATTTCATTTACATTTAATCCAAAAGAGGATAGTAAATCATTTAAACTATTTATTTGAAAATTATATAATAACATTTGAAAAAATGCAGCTCCAAGTCCTGTAGATAAATAAAAAAAAATAAATTTATTTTTTCCCCACATTTGTTCAAGAGGAGTGCCAAACATCCATAAGGCAAACATGTTAAAAAAAATATGCCAAAAATCACCATGCATAAACATATGTGTAATAACTTGCCAAGGTTGGAATTTAGGATTTTGAAAATAATGTAAAGCAAACCAATCGTATACTTTATCTCCTATAGCAATTGTAGCAAAAAAGAAAATTACATTTATAATTAATAAGTGTTTTACAGTATCTGTAACATTTCTCATTAATCTATTTTTTTTTGAATATCCTTCTGATCGAAAGTAATAAAAATCTTACGATTAAAAGGGCAAAGTAGAGTTTCTTTACATGCAAACAGATCATCAAGTAAATTCTTTTGCTCCTCAATTTTTAAAACCGCACCAGTTTTTATAGACATAGATTTTGAAAGGGATTTTGCTACGTAATCTGCTTGACTCAAACTTTTAATATCTTCATCTAAATTATTTATATCCAAAAAATTTTCAATTATATTTTTTATTTGGTTCTGTGAGTATTCCTCTGGAGCACCACTTATTATTAATTGTTTTTTTTTAAAAACAATGTTAAAGCCAAGAGATTTTAAAATTTCATCTTGATCCTGAAAAAATTTTAATTGAATTGGTGAAATATCAAGATAAATAGGAAAAACTAAATTTTGACTATCAATTTTATTTGAAGTAATTGCTCCTAGAAATCTCTCATATAAAATTCTTTGATGAGCACGAGTTTGATTAATTATAAGTAAACTTGATTTCAAAGGACAAACTAAGTATTTTAAAAAAAGTTGAAACACCCTAGGAAATTCTATATTATCTAAATCTAATTTTTTAAAATTAGAATCAAATGAAAATAATTTGCTATGGAGACTATTTTGATCAACAATATCAATAAAAGATTTTATGTTTGATGTTTCAGACTTAACAAAAGGATTAAATTTAGAATCTAACTCAATAATTGGAAAATCAGGCTGTTTTTCTTTATAACTATATGGTGGATCCATATTAATATTTTTATTAAAATCAATAGAAGGCATTATTTGAAAAACTCCTAAAGAATGTTTTATTGAAGATTTTAAAATTGCATAAATACTTTGCTCATCTTCAAATTTCACTTCAGTCTTAGTTGGATGAATATTAACATCAATTTTACTTGGATCTATATTGAGGGAAATGAAATAACCAGGATGAAATCGATCGGATAATAATCCCTCATATGCTGAAACAATAGAATGATGAAGAAAAGAGCTCTTAATAAAACGATTATTAACAAATAAAAATTGTTGACCTCTTGTTTTTTTTGCAAAATTAGGTTTAACTATATATCCTTCTATATTTGCAACTGTTGTTTTTTCTTTAACAGGAACTAAAAACTCTTTGATTTTTTTTCCAAATACTGCAACAATTCTATCTTTAATTTTTGAACTAGGAAGATCAAACAATTCAGTTTTATTATGATAAAATTTAAATTTAATTTCTGGATGAGATAAGCACAAACGTTGAAATTCATCAATAATTTTTTTTAATTCAACATTATCAGATTTCAAAAAGTTCCTACGAGCTGGAACATTATAAAAAATTTTTTTTACAGCAATTGATGTTCCTCTGTCAATAGAAGATACGTTTTTTTCAACAATTTTATTTTCCTTAATCAAAATCATATTTCCAAGTTTATCTTTTTCATTTTTTGAATGAGTTTCAATTTCTGAAATTGCAGATATTGAGGAAAGAGCTTCTCCTCTAAAACCCTTTGTTTTTATTTTAAACAAATCCTTAGAGCTAGTAATTTTAGAAGTTGAATGTCTCTGAAAAGCTATTCCTAAATCATTTTTTGACATACCTATGCCATCATCAATAACACTTATAAGACTCTTTCCAGAATTCTTAATATAAACCTGAATAAATGAACAATTTGCATCAATTGAATTTTCTACAAGTTCTTTTACAACAGAAGCAGGTCTTTGAATAACCTCTCCAGCAGCAATTTGATTTGCAATATTTTTCGGTAAAATTTTTATAACATCCATCTAGCTTTTGGAATAGAAAACATCAATGTCGAAATCTAAGATATAAAGTGAAATAAAAATTAATAATAAAATTATTAATATTAACCTTCTAGAAATAAAATGATTTTTTTTTGTTCTCATTTTTAATCTTTCACTTTCCCATTTTTCTTTAAAATCATTAGTATTAAAAACCTCCCTATAAGTAAAAAATTTTGAATCAAAATCGTAAATATTCTTTACTACTTTTCCTTTATAATATCTAGGGGTATAATTATATCTTCTATTTTTTCTTTTTTTGAATGGATTTAAAATATTCATCTAAAAATAATTTCCAAATTATAATTCTAAATTTTACTTTTGTTAAGTAATGCCATTTCAATAGCTGCAATTGCAGATTCATCGCCCTTATTTCCATACTTTCCTCCACTTCTATCAATTGCCTGTTGGATATTATTATCAGTAAGAACTAAAAAAATAAAAGGGATATCATATAAAACATTTAAATCTTTAATTCCATTAGCAACTGCAGTAGATATAAAATCAAAATGTTTAGTTTCACCTTTTATTAAACTTCCTATCGCAATTACTGCATCCGGATTTTCCTTTATTGCAAGCTTACACCCAAAAATAAGTTCAAAACTACCAGATACATTTATTCGAAAAATATTATCAGGTTTTACTCCTAATTTTATAAGTTTTGAGTACGAGGATTGATATAATGATTCAGTTATTTTTGAATTCCATTTGGAAACAACTAATGTTACTTTAAAAGGACTTCCATCCAACAAATCTAAATTATTAGAAAAATTTTTATTTTTTTTGACTCTAGACATCTATTTTAATGATGTTTCAAGACGACCAATCTGAACCTCAACAAAATTTGCCTGCTGAGAATCAGGAAAATCTTTTTTTATTTTTTTTAGTAAATCTATAGATTTAGAAGCTTTGCCAATTTTCGATCCAGTCATAGCAGCTTTGTATAAATATTTGGGGGTACTAAATAAATTATTACTAATTTCTGATGCCTCTAAATAATAATCAAAAGCTTCTTTTAATTGATCAATTTCAGCAAAAGCATCTCCAATTGAGCCTTTTGATAAAGCACTTAATAATATATCATCCCCTTCAAATTGATCTAAATAATAAATAGCTTTATCATAATTTTTTAAATTTAGATACGCCATTCCAGCACTGTAAATTGCTAATTTAGCTGCTGGAGTATTCTGATAATTATCTATAATATCTAAAAATCCATATTTACCTTCACCACCATTCAAAGACCTTAAGAAAAGAGAATCTGATTGAACAGAATTTAAAGCCAAATCAAAATAATACTGTGCTTGATTTAGCTCACTTATTGCTTCTTTGGCCTTTGGTTCAAAAATAAATTTATTATATCCTAAATATGACAAAACGGATATTATTGCAACTCCAATAATTGATAAAATAATATTTTGGTATTTAGAAACCCACTGTTCTGTCCTTGATGCAGTATCATCAAGTTTTTCAAAAACTTCAGCAGTTTTACTTTCCTCAATTATATTGTCTTTTTGATTACTTGATATAGATTTTTTATATCCACGTCTTTTGTAAGTTCCCATTTAAATTAATTTGACCAAAATTAATCTTTTTATTATTAATTAAAAACTTAGAACTTGAAGATTTTTAATTCAAAATTTAAATTCTTAATTAATTGTAAAACTGAGTAAAAATTAATTGATAACAATATATTTGTTAGATAAATAAAAATTATACAATTGTTTAATGTTTTTAAAATTTTTAAATCTTTCTTTTTATAAAAACTTTAAGAGTAAAGAATTTCATTTTGAATCAAAAATTAATTGTTTCCTTGGAAACAATGGTGTGGGAAAGTCTA
>Ga0310124_10000436_pt1 | contig 28849 bp, 23 predicted proteins | sample CB11b_AW_Bot5_MG_FD_203507 | JGI IMG/M metagenome (GOLD analysis project Ga0310124, IMG submission 203507) | Marine microbial communities from Western Arctic Ocean, Canada - CB11b_AW_Bot5 | ecosystem: Environmental > Aquatic > Marine > Oceanic | place: Canada: Western Arctic Ocean | collected...
ACCGACACAAACTTCATATCGGGGTTCCCCGATTACATGCCCATCAAACCAGGCGGTGCCGGTATTACCGTTATTCGAAGCATGGTGGACAAGGGGGTGGGGGGGGATGCCACGTTGGTTGCCGGCACCGTTGGATTGGGGCGGACGGTGCTTGCGGGTATCAGTATTGGCGCTAAGTGTGTCAGGGTCGACGAACAATATATTACGACCGAACAACTGACACCCGAAGAAGAAGCAATTCTCATCAACAGTGTCTTCTGGCTGGGACAATAGACAAGCGAACCTGACGACCCAAACGGTGGACCTCTCCGAATCCTTTCGCCTTTTCTGAATTTCAAGTTGATTATGAACCCGGTCCGGCGAATCGTTGATACGCCCCTTGATCATTTACCGCTTGATGGCTGCCCATAGTTGCCAGGGTGCCGATTCATCGTTGTCGCAAATCAGTTGACCGTCCAGGCCCGCATCATCAAGAATATCCCGCCACTTGGCCATCTCGTAAAGACCGCAAAAATGGTGATCCTCCTCGACACGCAACTCGCCATGCTCATGAATAATGATGAGCATGGTCAGGACGTAAGATGTTTCGCTTGTTTGACGGACATGTGATACGTACGACACCTCGATATCCGACTGTACGCAGCAATCATATGCAACCTCGTGATCTTTGAACGTCTCACGAAAATAGGTCGGAGCGGCAATCAACAGGCCCCCGGGTTGTAAATGTTGGGCTGCGCTAGTAATCGCCGCCCGCAGGTCCTGCTCCGTGGCCATATAGTCCAACGAATCGTGAGCAAGAACCACATCGAATGAACGCGACAGATCCAGGTCACGAAAGTCAGCTTCGATATGAGTTACCGTTGAGTTGAGTTCCCTGGAGATCCCCAGCATCCTGGGCGACCTGTCAACGGCAACGGTTTGGAACTCACCGGCCAGGTGATAAAGCGTGTGACCCACACCGGCACCTAATTCCAAGAGACATCTTTTTTGACCTTCGAGGGCCTGGCCAATCTGCTCTTCGATAACACGCCGAATCATCTCCGCTTCAGGCCCACTGTCTTCAAGGGGGCTGATAATGGGCCAAATCCGCGCTAACTCGTCATAAAGTTTCGGTAGCTTGTTGGTCATGGCATTTCATCCATGGGCGACTGATCTGTGGGACAGGTATTCGCTGATATCTGATCTAAGGTCCCCCTGCAAGGCCTGACCAGGAGATACAAACTGAGCGTCGATAATCTCACGGTGATCAATTTTAATCGCAGGAGGCTCTTTGAAGAAGAACTCAAATATGGTGGATGTGTTTTTCAGGTACCGATCATCACTTTCAATTTTGCCTACAAGGTGCAGTTGATTGGGCTCGACGATGATCCCGACCTCCTCCCGCAGTTCACGCACGGCGGCCGTGCGCACATCTTCATTTCGCTTGATACCACCGCCGGGAAATGTCTGAAGGGGTTGGTAAGAATTTTTCACAAGCAATACCCTGTCCCGACACCAGACCGCGACCACGACGCCGGTTGACCTGGGGCGAACGATGAACCAGTAGCACAACGCCAACCGGTACGCACATCTAAACGCGATTCGCCAGATCCTATTCAACATATCATCCGATTCATAGGTAAGGCAACACCACCCTAATCGAACCGTTCAGTACCTACCGGGGTGATTTACCACGACGAACAACAATTTCAGGCGAACTACCAAACATCTCTTGCGCATTGCCGTTACGTACAGAAATTTCCAGGTACTCGGCACTGCCAAAGTAGGCCACCACCTGTCCCGGCTCCACATCACTGAACGTCGTTTGAATCAACCCGATGAACCGATCTTGCACAATAACCTCCGCGCTAGAACCAAGAGGTTGTGCCTGCCACTGGTCAAAGTCTTTCTGGTGAAGGTTGGTTATCAGGTTGCCGAAATGATCGCTGCGAAAAACACCTGGTTGCAGTTGGTCGCCGTCGAACCGAGGACGAGGAAGGTTGATCCGGACCAGGTCGGATACCCGTTCGCCCAGAGTTTTTATGGCAACGCCAGATGCCAAGTGGCCGGCAACCGGGGCAAAGATATCACGACCATGGAAAGTTGTACTGACCGGATGGCGATGGTATTCGCAATTGGTCAACGCAAATGCTGCATGTTCCGGTTCACGATCCAACACGGCACTCAATAATCCGTTATCCGGTGCGATCCAAAAGTCCAAGCCTGCTTCAATGGCTATCGGCCGACGTTGCGATCCGACACCTGGATCAACAACGGCCACATGAATTGTGCCCGGCGGGAAATACCCGGGTAACGATTTTAGGACAAGGGCCCCGTGACCAATATTGGCCGGCGGCACATCATGACAAATATCAATAATCCTAGCATCGGGACAGACCGATAGGATAACGCCTTTCATCAAACCCACGTATGGGTCGGTGTAGCCAAAGTCACTGGTCAGTGTGATGACAGGGTACAAGCTGGTTCAGTACTGTCGGCGTTGTCTTGCGGGTAGAATATTGAGTTGCTTTCGATACTTTGCCACGGTACGACGTGCAATATCAATCCCCTGCAACTTGAGCTTTCCGACCAACTGATCGTCGTTCAAGGGCTTGGACTTATCCTCTTCGTTGATAATCTCTTCAAGCTTGGCCTGCACGGCCGACCAGCTCATAGCATCGCCACTTTCGGTCTCTGTACCACCGGAGAAGAATTTGCGCAGTGGGAAGATGCCCTGTGGTGTCTGAAGATATTTCTCGTTCACCGCGCGGCTCACGGTGGCCACATGGATCCCCAACTGATCGGCAACAAGCGTCATAGGCAGTGGATGCAGTGCCTGGGGACCCTGATCGAAAAAATCGCGTTGAGCCTCTATGACCACCTTCGCTACGCGGAGTAATGTATTGCCGCGCTGCTCAAGGGCATCGATAAGCCATCGAGCAGACTGGATATGGTTGCCCACGAACTTTCGGGTCTTGGAGTCCACGGCTTTATCACGGTGCATCTTCTGATACTGCATGCTGACCTGCAGACTGGGATTGCGGTCACGAGCCAGTTGGGCAATATACAGATCGTTCTCCTCGTCGTAATCGACGATCACGTCAGGGGTAATCCGCTGGGCTGAGGTGAGGACCAGGTTTCGACCAGGATGAGGATCGAAGCGGCGCAGGTTTTTGAGCGCCATCTTGACATCCTCAATATCCAGGTTGGTCGCCTGGGCAATTCGAGGCAGACGATTCTGCTCAACGTCCTTTAGATACTGGTCAACGAGCAAACGCTCAACACTCAGTTGCGATGACCTGCCGTTGTTCCTTACCAGGGCATCGATCTGCAACAAGAGACACTCCCGCAAATCATGAGCACCGATACCGGTTGGCTCAAACGTGTCCTTCATTAATTCCGATGCTGTGTCCAGATCTTCATGATCAATATTTTCCGGGACCTGCTCGAGCAACGTCTGCCAGTCTGTTCGCAAGTAGCCGTCGTCATCAATGAATTCGATGAGAAATTCTCCGGCAACGCGAATGGCTTGTGGTGTGTCGACAAGGTGCCACTGTTCGAGGAGTTGCTCGGTCAGGCTCTGCGGACGGGCCGCAGTGTTGGCCATGGCGTCGAGCTTGATATCACGCTCACCCGAATCGGTCCGAGGACGGAAGGTCTCTCCGGTTTCATAGATGTTGGCCTCCCATGAATCACTGTACTCTTCGGTGATGTTGTTCAGACGCTCAAAATCATCTGTATGGGCGGTATCAACGGCATCATCATTGACCACCAGGTCACGTTCACCCTCCTGGTTGTCACGATCGATCTGACTCTGTTCCTCTTCCAACTGTTCGGTGTCGGGGCCTGCTTCACGCACTTCCAGGGTTGGATTGGATTCCAGTTCCTGGTCGATCTTCGCCTGTAAAGCCAGCGCCGACATCTGCAGGATCTCCATGGACTGGATCATGCGCGGCGCAAGCTTCATCTTTTGCTCAAGCCGCAGATATTGTCCGGTTTCAATCCTCATGATGTCTGTTTGCTTCTATTTTACCCGGCCCTCTGGCCGCATTATTGGTCCACCCAAGTGGGTCTTGCCACGCACAGTCCCATATCCCACATCGGCAATCAGTCAATGCAAGTTCATCCCATTTGCTGGCGTCCTTCAATGGCATCGGCCAGAACGGCCTTGGAAAGCATATCCAACTGCGACCCGGTGGGCATACCACGTGCCAGACGTGATATCTTGACCCCTGTTTTAGCAAGTTCCTGTAACAAATAAAGAGCTGTGCCGTCACCTTCCAAGGTAGGATTGGTCGCAAGGATCACCTCGTGCACAGACCCGGATTTGACCCGGGTCAGCAACGCATTGATGTTGAGTTCGCCGGGTCCCACGTCGTCAAGCGGGACAATAGCACCCATTAAAACGTGATATACCCCACGGTACATCCCCGTGGTCTCCAAAGTCATGGCGTCACTTGGCTTCTCAATGACCATGATCAGACCCTGGTCACGTTGCTGATCACTGCAGATGGGACATAAATCCGACTCACTCAGGTTGAAACACTGCGTGCAGTGCAGGACGTTTTTCTTCATGTCGTCAATCGCACGGGTCAGTTCCGTCGCATCTTCAACTGGCTGTTTTAACATGTAGAAGGCGATTCGCTCTGCAGATCTCTTGCCAATCCCGGGAAGCTTGGCAAACTGCTCAACGAGACGATCAAAAGCGGGAGTTGTCTTACCCATTGCCATCATCATTATTGTACTACGCTGAAAATGCAGGGTCTTGATTTTTTCACTTGTAAGCCGTTATGATTTATTGATGAACGACGATGACGAAGTTTGCCTGTGCTTTCACGTTTCCAAACGCAAGATTGTCAACTTCTGCAAGCGGGAAAAGCCCTCGGTGGCAAGCCTGATCAGCGATTGCCTATCTGCAGGTACCGGTTGCCAGTGGTGCGTGCCATTTTTAAAAAAGCTGCATGAACAGGCCGTGGCGGGAGTTGAAGAGCCCGATTTGCCGATCAGCCCTGAGCACTACGCCAAGCGGCGGACCAAGTATCGACAGACAGGTCAGCGCGACGGTGAATAATGTCGTCCAAGAGGCCGGGGGTCGACAATGGGCGCATCGAGTTGCCAATGAACCGGGGACAACGCAATCAGCATAACGGCCGTGATTTTTTCATCACTGTACCGGGACAGATGTGAATAGTGGGTTTCAACTGCGCCGTTTCGATCCGGCTACGCACGTTGTCGAGGACGTTCATGAAATTGATATAGCTGTCGTACGGTGATTCATACGGGTTGAAATACTTGTGGACATCACCGTCGGCGAAATATTTGGTGCACATGTAGTAAAAATGATCGCTGGTTGTCAGCTTGCGCCAGTCAGCCAGGATGTTTTCGTCATGCAACTGCTTGATTGGACGTTCAAGCTTGAATACCTCATGCAGTGCATTGGATTGCATTGCATTTCCCAACCAGGCGGACAGATCCCGCTCCGTATCAGCCCAGCTGATCATATTGGGCACGTCATATTCACCAACACTGTCGAAGGCATCAAAACATTCAGAGGGCGTCTTGAAGTCATTGACCCCGGTCGCAAGAATCTGCCCGGGAAAAGCGTCCAGAAAGTCGAAAATACCCGTATCCTCCCACTGGTGCTCTCCAAACGTCTCGTAATCCATAAAAAGATTGCAGACATAGCCGTCGCCATTGATCTGGTGAACCCACTTGGCGAACTTCTCCGCAGTGAGCGGCCATTCCTCCCAACCCTTGTTCGAAAAACGGAATGCAATGTCATCACTGAGTCGGTAGTTCTTCAGGAGCAAACCCAGCGACGGGCAACCCGGCGGGGTATAGATATAGTTGGGTGAACGATATTCGAGAATATGGTCGGCACCCTCGGCAAGAACCCCACGATAGCAATTCATCCCCGCAATGAATGAAGCGAGGTCATTGTTGTAGATCAATTCAGTGTTTCGAAATACACGCGGCGTTTGACCGAACAGATCGTTCATCAGTTGGCTATGCAATCCCACCTGTTCACGAAACTCTTCCCGGCTGTAAAGAAAAGTTAGGCTGTGGTAGTAGGTTTCACCGAGAAATTCAACGCAGCCTGTTGCCGCAAGTTTCTCCAGCAATCCAATCATTTCAGGACAGTGATGCTTGCACTGCTCGACCACGCAACCAGTCAATGAGTAAGCCACCCGGAAGCGGCCTTCATAACGCTGGATCAAGTCATAAATAAGCTTTGTGGCCGGCAAATAGCACTTGCTGGCTACTTTGGCCAAGATCTGGGAGTTGTGGTAGTCATCAAAATAGTTGGGCTCAGAATCAAAGACACTGTAGCGGCGCAACCGATTCGGCTGGTGGACCTGAAAGTAGAAACAGACTGATGCCATGAGAATACCATACCCCGAACTGGCCGGGGCAGATAACCAGCCGACGACGGCCCTGGCCCACGCGGGTCAGCTACCATTGTCGGTGTAATTGGCGCCACTGCAATCACGGAGGTCGGATTCTTACCGCAATAATGCATGATGAGCTATACTTCCGCCTTCCATCGGTGTAGTTTTGCACCGCCAAAGGGTTCGCCAGATGCCATCAAGCAGCGAAATTCGCCGACAATTCATTGATTACTTCGTGGATCGCCATGCGCACCGGTTCGTTCCATCCTCGCCGGTTGTACCCCACGAAGATCCATCGCTTCTTTTTACCAATGCGGGAATGGTGCAGTTCAAGGAAATCTTTCTTGGGCACGATAACCAGCAAGACTGCCAGCGAGCGGCCAATACCCAAAAGTGTATTCGGGCCGGTGGCAAGCACAACGATTTGGAAGATGTGGGCAAGGACACCTATCACCACACTTTTTTCGAGATGCTGGGCAACTGGTCATTTGGTGACTATTTCAAAGCAGAAGCCATTGAATGGGCCTGGGATCTACTGACCAACGTGTGGGGATTACCCAAAGACCGACTCTACGTCACCGTCTTTGCCGGCGATGGCGACGATAACGTCCCTGCTGATGATGAGTCGGCAGATTTATGGAAGAAGGTCACCGACATTGATGCGTCACACATCTCGCGATGGGGCAAGAAGGATAATTTCTGGGAGATGGCCAATACGGGGCCGTGTGGTCCCAATTCGGAGATTCACATTGACCTGACCCCAAATGGTTCAGGTGCAGACCTAGTGAACCGAGGCGACCCACAGGTCATCGAGTTGTGGAACCTGGTGTTCATTCAATTTAATCGCGACGTAAAAGGGAACCTGTCACCACTACCCAAACGACACGTCGACACCGGCATGGGTTTCGAACGGATCGTAACGGTACTGCAGGACCATAAATCCAACTACGATACCGATGTCTTTACACCACTTTTTGGCGCAATCAGCGAGGTGACGGGAACCAAACCCTACGGGGGATCGATGACGGACCCGGTTGATATTGCATACCGCATTATCGCTGACCACGTCAGGTGCCTGACATTCGCATTGACGGACGGTGTTATTCCAAGCAATGAGGGACGCGGTTATGTCATGCGCCGCATTCTGCGTCGTGCAGTCCGACACGGATGGCAAACGCTGAATATCAAGGAACCATTTCTACATCAGGTTGTGCCAACTGTTATTAAAACGATGGGAGAGATCTTTCCCGAATTGATCCGGGACCCACAGCGGGTCATGGATCTGATTCGTGATGAGGAGGAGTCCTTCGAACGCACACTTGATCGTGGCATTGCCCTTTTTGAATCGGCGGCGGGGAAACAGGACAAAAAGATCAGTGGAAAAGATGCCTTTATGTTGCACGACACCTACGGGTTTCCACTTGATTTGACCCAGCTGATGGCAAGCGAACGTGGGATGGAAGTCAATGTTGGCACATTCAATGACCTGATGGCCCAGGCCCGCGACCGGTCGCGCCAATCCGATGGCGAAGATCAAACGGCAGGACTTTCAGACCTGATCCAGCACGAAGAGCTGTGCCCAACCGTGTTCATTGATCCGGCGGACAAAGACCAAAAGCCCGGATCCGACCCGACCACCGTCATAATCTTCAAGTACACGGAAGGCAGTTACCAGCGGTGCGACCAGGCAAGTGAAGGTGAAGCCGTGGCGGTCGTACTGGATACCACACCCTTTTATGCCGAAGCGGGCGGCCAGGTGAGTGATACCGGCCTCATGGAAATCGGAACTGGGGGCATGTTAAGGGTCGACCACATGGCCCGGGGGGGAGACGTGTTCTTCCATCTCGGTCATGTCGTGGCTGGACCGCTCACCTCCACTAACACGCAACCGATACATCCAAAAATTGATATGCCCCGTCGACAACGGACTATGGCAAATCATACGACAACACACATGTTGAATCGTGCCTTGCGATTGCACGTGAGTGAATCGGTCGATCAAAAGGGATCTCTGGTCGACGATGAGAAAACACGATTTGATTTTTCACATCATTCCGGCTTGACAGAAGAGCAGATCAACCAGGTGGAACAGACGGTGAACCAGGATATCAGCGAGAATCTTCCGGTGTATTGGGATGAGGTGCCCCAGGATGAAGCACTGCGGATCAACGGGCTGCGTGCTGTTTTCGGCGAACGATATCTGCCCACGGTCCGCGTGGTATCAATCGGGGTTCCAGTCGGCGATCTATTGAATGACCCCACGAACAAAAAATGGGGGAATTATTCAATTGAATTCTGCGGCGGTACACACCTGGACCGAACCGGGGCTGCTGGGAAGTTTGTGATTGTAAATGAAGAGGCGGTAGGCAAAGGGGTTCGCCGGGTGACGGGCTTGACGGGCCAGGCAGCCGATCACGCCATTGAAGAAGGTGACCGGCTACTGGCACAAGTGGACACCATGCGATTAGAACTTGCCGAGGCGCTGGGTGAACATGTCGGCCGATTGATGACCCAGGTCGCCGCAGCGACACTCCCGGTACGCGCACGGGTTGGGTTGAACCAAGCACTTTCTGAACTTACCAAGACGGTAAAAGAGCATCAGAAAATGCAAAGCAAAAAGGCGGCCGGCGCGGTCGTGGATGTCGCTCGCCAGTTGGCAGACAACTGTGATGGCGGTGTTATTGTCGCCGCCATTGAGAACGCCGATGCCAACGGCCTTCGAACGGCCATGGACGTCATCAAGAAACGCAGCCCCAAGTCGCCCATGCTGCTTGGCTCGGTCCAAAATGGCAAGGTGATGTTCCTGGCCACTGTTCCCAAACCGCTCATCGACCAAGGATTAAAGGCCGGTGATTGGGTGCGTCAGGTGGCCAAGGTTGCCGGCGGGGGCGGGGGCGGTCGGCCGGATATGGCACAAGCAGGTGGCAAGGATCCGGAAAAGATCCATGACGCATTGGAAGTTGGGCGGGCCTTCGCACGGGATCAACTGGGCAAAGAATCTGATTAGGAGGTTTCCGCGATTGTCAGCTGGATGCCATTCCAAACGACCACCGAGTCACCTGGCCCCCCTCACCGGGTAAACATCCTGACCCACTGCCGATGGCTTTGGAAAAGTAGAACACAAACCACCAACCGACCCTGCCGCTAAATGTTGTATTTTCAAATGGTACGCTTCACGTAGGATTAATCGATGCGAATTAATGACAACTATTTAAATCTTCAGGCCGGCTACCTTTTCCCGGAAATTGCGAGGCGCACAAGCGAGTTCGCGGAGGCAAATCCGGATGCCAATATCATCCGGCTTGGTATTGGTGATGTGACCGAACCACTGCCAGCAGCCTGCATTGATGCAATGCAGCAGGCCGTGGCTGAAATGGGAAGTCGTAAAACCTTTCATGGGTACGGACCGGAGCAAGGATATGATTTTCTACGTGAGAAAATCGCCGAACATGAATTCCAAGCCCGTGGATGTGATATCCATGCCGACGAAATCTTTATTTCCGATGGCAGCAAGTGCGACACTGGAAATATCCTGGATATCTTTGCGCCTGGTCGGGTCAATACCATTGCCGTACTGGATCCGGTGTACCCCGTCTACGTGGACACCAATGTCATGGCTGGAAATGCAGGTCCAGCCGATGGATCGGGGCATTATGAAGGCCTTGTCTATATGGCAGCAACGGCAGAGAACAACTTCTCACCACAAATCCCCGACGGTAAGGTGGACGTGATTTACCTCTGCTATCCAAACAACCCCACCGGCGCCGTGGCAACACGTGAGGATCTGTCCCGGTGGGTTGCCTATGCACGTGAAAACGACGCCCTGATACTCTTTGATGCCGCTTACGAAGCGTTCATCTGCGACCCGTTAATCCCACATTCAATTTATGAAATCGACGGCGCGCGTGATGTGGCCATTGAATTTCGAAGCTTTTCTAAGAAAGCCGGCTTCACGGGAACACGTTGTGCCTACAACATTGTTCCCAAATCAGTGATGGGTACGACCGGCGACGGCACACGTGTCAGCCTGCATAACATCTGGTACAGGCGCCACACGACGAAGTTCAACGAAGTTGGATACATCGTCCAACGCGGCGCCGAAGCGGTCTACAGCCATGAAGGCCAAGCCCAGGCAGCTGAACTTGTGCATTTCTACATGGCCAATGCAAAGATCGTCCGCCAAACCCTTGAATCTCTCGGCATCGTAGTTTATGGCGGTGTCAATGCACCTTACGTGTGGCTTAAGACGCCAAATAATCTGACAAGCTTCGAGTTCTTCGACCAACTGCTCAATGAAGCGCACGTGGTGGGTACCCCCGGCAGTGGTTTTGGTGCGGCCGGAGAAGGGTATTTTCGGATCAGTGCATTCAACAGCCGGGACAACGTGAATGAGGCGATGCGGCGCGTGACGGAAAACCTGAAGATCTAGCCAGCCGCACGGCATTCAAAACTCCAGTTCCTCCAGGTTCGACACATGGATCCCGTGATCCACGCGCAGAGGAACTGATTGAAATCATTACAAAATTTTATCCCTGAACAACTTGGCGATGCTGTGATCGCGGCCTGATGGTTGAATCCACCGGACTAGGCATCCAGCGGCATCACAATCATGAAGTCCGTGCCACGACCAAGTTCCGAATGAACGCTGATGGATCCGCCGTGTTCTTCAATAATGCGCCGGGCGGTTGCCAGGCCCAACCCTGTTCCACTAGCCTTGGTTGAAAAGTAGGGATGAAAGATCTTTTCAGCTGTTTGCGGGGACATGCCCGGACCGGTATCGATAATATCGATCTGTAAGTCTTCCGATTTATCAACTGATCGAACCCGCTGAGTACGAATGATCAGTTCGGCACCACCACTGCTCGGCTTATCTTTCTGACGCGCATTGGCCATGGCCTGGCTGGCATTGATCAGAAGATTCAGTAATGCCTGCTTAAAGGCGGTGCGGTCGATCAGGCAGGTTGAATTTGAAGCCGACAACTGACTTCGAAGGTGAACGCCCGATTCAGTGGCGTGTGGCATAAAGAAGTCGACCAGTTCCTCAATCAGCTGGTTCACATCCGTGGGCGTCTGGTCAAGCTTGACACGGCCGGCAAACTTGAGGAAATCCTCAAGAATATCGCGTAGTTGATGCGTTTCCTTGGAGAGTGATTCGAACCGCCGTTGAATGCGACCGATCTGTTCATCGTGTGCATCATCTGGCGGGACATCATCTTGAGCTGGTGTTTTGAGTTCCTCCAGATCCTCCTGCAAAAGTTGCACGTTGAGCCCGATGGTGGACAGGGGATTCTTGATCTCGTGAGCCAAGCCACCAGTCAGTGTGCCCAACTCCGCAAGACGCTGGGATGATCGAGCGCGTTGCTCCAATCGACGTACACGTCGCGCCGCACGCCTAGCAGCAATCGCCGCCAACGGAATCGTCAGCAAAACGCCGCCCATGATACCGAGCAAGAACCACGTCATGATGGGTACGACAGTATTGAGCTATGCAGCCATTGGGAACCAGACCACCAAGAGCCACTGATTTTGCCGGTGCGCCGCATCATCCATCTGGCCTTATGGGCAAGGATTATTCACCCAATGCACCCAAGCGATCACGCTAGGCAAATATTCATACCTTCATCCTACACCGGTGCCTTTTCGGGCTCTTCTTCAACCAGTGCGGCTTTACGCGACAGTTTGACACGGCCCTGCTCGTCAACGTTGATGACCTTAACGCGAACCGTCTCACCAATCTTGACGATATCCGTCACCTTGTCGACGTAACCATCATCCAGTTCGGAAATATGGCATAGCCCATCCTGGCCTGGAATAACTTCGATAAATGCACCAAAGTCCTTGATTGAATTAACCTTGCCGGTATAGATCTGGCCCACCTTGACCTCGGCACACAGCTTTTCAACTTCTTCCAGTGCCGCTTCGGCTTCACCCGCGCCCACCGCTGAAATAAAGATAGTGCCATCCTCTTCGATCTCGATCTTGGCGCCGGTCTGTTCTTCCAATCCTCGAATGGTCTTACCACCAGGACCAATCAGCAGGCCGATCTTGTCAGGATGGATCTGGGTGGTCAGTAGCCGCGGAGCGTGCGGACTCATTTCTGCACGCGGCTCGGGAATTTCAGCTTCGATCATTTCAATGATCTCGATTCGGTTCTGCCGTGCCAGCGTGAAGGTCTTGCGAATCTGGTCCATATTCAAACCACGGATCTTGAGGTCCAACTGGATGGCCGTAATCCCGTCACGAGTCCCTGTAACCTTGAAATCCATGTCGCCAAAATGATCTTCCTCGCCTTGGATATCTGTCAGGTAGATCTCTTGATCACCTTCTGCAATCAAGCCGATGCTGATCCCGGCCACCGGTGCCTTGATCGGAACGCCGGCATCCATGAGAGCCAGCGTGCCACCGGTCGCCGATGCCATGCTGGATGAGCCATTGGATTCAAGTATGTCGCTGACGATTCGGACGGTATAGGGAAAATCTTCTATCGAGGGAAGGATCGGTTGGAGGGCCTTTTGGGCCAGCATCCCGTGGCCGATATCACGACGACTTGGGCCGGTGATACGCTTGGCTTCACCAACCGAGAAGGGGGGGAAGTTGTAATGCAGATAAAACTTTTCGGCGTATTCGTCACCCAAACATTCAACGGTGAGTTCATCCCGCTTGGTGCCAATGGTAATTGTAACCAGCGACTGTGTTTCACCGCGTGTGAATAGAGCAGATCCATGCACGCGAGGCAATACGCCGGTCTCACAACTGATTGATCGCAACTGGTCGTGGCTGCGACCATCCGTACGAACACCACCAAGAATGACTTCGCGTGTAATACGCTCTTCAAGGTCATGCACCGCAACTTTGGCTAGTGAACAGCGTGTTTGCCATTCGGCATATGTCTTGGCACCGGCCGAGTCATCCGGTTCGGGAAACTGTTGGGCGATAAAATCCTTGATCACCTGTGACACGGCTTCCTGGCGGTCCAGCTTCGTGCCGTCCTTGGTCTTTGCCGCCTTGAGCGGCCCGGCCAACTTGGTTTCTGCCAGTTCAACAATGTCATCGGGCGCTACTTGTAGGTCAAAGACCTTTTCCTTGCCCACCTTGGAAACCAGGTCATCAATCGCGCTGACAATCTTGAGTATCTGTTCGTAGCCAAACTCAATGGCATCCGCAATGGTGTCCTCGCTCAGTTCATGGGCACCGACCTCGATCATGTTGAGCCCGTCTTTGTGACCACAAAGCAGCATATCCAGATCGCTATAGTCGTTTTGGGCCGCGGTCGGCATGATGGCAAACTGCTCATCGATCCGGCCTACACGAACATTGCCCAACGGACCTCCGAACGGAATGGAACTGATCGATAAAGCTGCCGATGCGGCGATACCGGCCAGGACATCAGGCTCATTTTGCCCATCGGCGGCAAGAACCCAACATTGGATCTGCACCTCATCAAAGTAGCCCTTGGGGAACAGGGGCCGGATGGGGCGGTCAATGTTGCGCATGGTGAGAATTTCTTTTGTATTGGGCGCTCCCTCGCGACGACGAAAGCGGGATCCGGGGATCTTGCCCGCTGCGTTCATCTTCTCCCGATAGTCAACCGTAAGCGGGAAGAAATCGATCCCTTCGCGTGGTTTATCCCGAACCACCGTGCCCAGTACAACGGTCTCACCGTATTGCACCAGTACGGCTCCATCGGCTTGCTTGGCCAGTTTGCCGGTCTCAATACTCAGCGTGCGACCGCCAAGTTCAACTTCAACTCTTGTAGCTGCCATGTGAATCTATCCTTTGTTATTGGGGGTAATTGGTTGTTGCCGCACCTGATCACGATACAGCGTGTACCAACCATCTCTGCCGGTTGATACGCGGCAGGGTTACCCATGTTTCCAAAATATTCAAAGGAAGCTTTGCAGCAGAAGACAGATGACCTAGAGCACTTACCCAATTAATATTAATAGTGCCTCGGGCCGTCTGTCGTCTGCTCCTGAACTAAAACTTCCTTTCCGTCTTCATAAACCTAATGCATGTCGATCGGGGCGGTTCAAAGCCCGTTAGAGTATTACTTACGCAGACCGAGGCGACCAATCAGGTCTTGGTATGCCGAACGATCCTTGCGAGCAAGATATTGAAGCAGTCGGTTGCGTTTGGATACCATTACAAGTAAACCACGGCGGGAAGAATAGTCATGCTTATGTACCTTGAGATGTTCGGTCAAACTCCGAACCTTCTCGGTAAGCACCGCAACCTGGACTTGAGGTGACCCCGAATCCTTCTCTGAGCGGCGATAGTCAGTGATGATCTGTGACTTCTGTTCAGCTGTAACGGTCATGGGCGTAAGTCTGTATGTTATTATTTACTGTGGACCAAGTGCATTGCAAACGGCAAATAATACTGGGATCCTCGGGGTCTGGCAAGATGGCGGGAAGAATACCCCATACCGGCACAGCACACAAACCCATGGAACAGCAGTATTTCAACTTCAAGTGAAAGTGGTGAAATAGCCAAATGGCGAGCACCCCAACCCTACAAACCAATCGATATAAACGCAGTAAGGTGGCATTTGCTGAGGCATGTCAATTTCTACCCGGCGGCGTCAACTCGCCCGTACGAGCTTATAAGGCGGTAGGGGGCGACCCGATAACCGTCCAAGCTGCCCATGGCGCCATCGTGACGGATATCGACGCCAACCAGTACATCGATTATGTCGGTAGTTATGGACCCCTGATTCTCGGCCATGCACCCGAACTAGTCATCGCGGCCATTACGGACACAGCCAGGCGGGGAACCAGTTTCGGCATGCCGACCGAATTGGAAACAAAGTTGGCTGCAATGGTGGTCGACGCCGTGGCTTCAATCGATATTGTTCGCTTTGTGAACAGTGGAACCGAGGCGGTCATGAGCGCGATTCGCCTGGCACGAGCGGCCACGGGACGACCCAAGGTCATCAAGTGCTCCGGCTGCTACCACGGGCACAGTGACTCACTGCTCATCGAAGCAGGCAGCGGCGCGGCCACGCTGGGTGTCCCCAGCTCGCCGGGGATCCCACCTCAAATCACGCAAAATACGGTAGTAGTACCTTTTAATGATGCCGAAGCTGTATCAGGTGTTTTTTCCAAACACGGTGATATCGCATGTGTTGTCATTGAACCCATTGCAGGCAATATGGGCTGCATCCCGCCCAAACCCGGTTACCTCCAACGTCTACGCGATCTGTGTGACCAGCATGGTGCACTGCTGATCTTTGATGAAGTAATGACGGGCTTCCGTGTGGCCTACGGTGGCGCCCAGGAACTCTACAGCATGCATCCCGACCTGACCTGCCTGGGCAAGATCGTCGGCGGCGGCTTGCCCTGCGCCGCCTACGGTGGGGCGAAAAACCTGATGCAGCAGATGGCGCCTCAGGGACCGGTCTATCAGGCGGGAACATTGAGCGGTAACCCGCTGGCCATGGCCGCCGGAATTGCCACATTACAAACACTTCGTGAAACCCAACCCTATGACCAACTTGACCAGATGAGTGAAAAACTCGTCCAAGGCCTCAAGTCTGCCGCCACCTCGGCGGGGTCTTGCGGCGGTCCTGATGTTCAAATTGAAACTTCGCGTGTCGGGTCGATGGTGAGCTGCTTCTTCAGTCAACGGCCGATAACCAACTACGAGCAGGCGATAACCTGCGATACGGATGCCTTCGCCAAATTTTTCATCGCAATGCTTGGCGAAGGTGTTATGCTGCCGCCCAGCCAATTTGAGACATGGTTCGTCAGTCACGCTCATGATGAACCATGCGTACAACAAACAATTGATGCGGCTTACCATGCCTTTGCAGCCGTGTCCGAATCACGATCAACAGAAACCCCGCCCGATACCCGAAGTTAATATCTAATGACTCAACCGTTCAAAATCCTCGCGGCTGATAAGCTAGCGGACGAGGGACTTGCTTATATTCGCGCCCAGGACGATGCGGAACTCATCGATCGACCTGGAATCAGTGAGCAGGAATTGGCCAGCATTGTTGGCACCTTTGATGGATTAATCGTGCGTAGTGGCGTACAGGTTTCCGCGCAGGTGTTTGCCAAGTCCGGCCAGCTCAAAGCCGTCGTCCGAGCCGGTGTCGGGGTTGATAATATTGACCTGAGCGCGGCAACTGCAGCGGGCGTCCTGGTTATGAATTCCGCTGAAGCATCCACGGTGACGACTGCAGAACATGCCTTTGCGCTGATGCTTGCCCTGGCCCGCCACATTGGCCCAGCCTACAAGACCATGACCGAGGGACGCTGGGAACGGCAGGCATTTCAAGGTACACAGTTGGCGGGCAAAACACTTGGCATCGTGGGTTTTGGTCGCATCGGTCAGGCGGTTGCCCAACGGGCGGTGGCTTTCGATATGAAGGTGATCGCCCACGACCCATTTATCAACACGCCCACCATGCTGGACGGTACCGTGAAAATGTACCGCTATTTCACGCAGATGCTACCCCATGCAGATGTGGTGAGTTTTCACGTCCCGTTGAATGATCAAACCCGGGATATGCTGGATGCCCAAGCCTTTTCAAAGTATACCAAGAAGGGCGTATTGGTTGTCAATGCGTCGCGGGGCGGCATTGTGGATGAGCAGGCCCTGCTGGCAGCAATTGATAAAGGCGAATGCAGTGGCGCAGCGTTGGATGTCTTCTCAACCGAACCACCACCGGCGGGCAACGGACCAGGGGGTCGTCCTGGTCTTCGCAATCATCCTAAGATTCTCACAACGCCCCACCTGGGCGCCAGTACCATCGAGGCCCAGGAAGCAGTCAGTACAGACGCCGCGGCGGCCTTGATGGAGTTCCTTCGGGGTCATGGTGTGCGTGGTGCAGTAAACGTGTCTGATCTGCGAATGGATCTTGACCCACTGCAACAGCGATTCGTCGATTTGGCACAGCGGATGGCCCGCCTGATGAACCCCATGCTTTGTGGTGGGATCATGGGCGTGACCCTGGAACTGGCCGGCGAGGCACTGACCGCGGCGGAAGTGACCATCGAACGGATGGCACTGATTGGCCTTTTGCAGCCTCATATGGACGCACGGCTCAACCTGATCAACGTACGTCATTTGGCAGAACAACGTGGGATCCACTTGCGAACTGTCCGTATTGCTGAACAGCAGATACACGGACCACAGGTGGCACTGGAAGTCAAGTGCCCGGATCGAACCCACCGGATCGTCGGTTGCGTCTATTCTGACATGCAGCCACGTGTGGTTGAAATCAATGGTTACCGCATGGACATGATCCCAGCCGGCAACATGATTTTCATCAGCAATGACGACCGCCCTGGCATGATCGGAGTGGTGGGAACCGAATTTGGTAATGCCAACGTCAATATCGCGGATATGACCTTAAGCCGGCGTCACAAGCGAGCGCTCATGCTTTTAAATGTTGACAATGAGCCACCCCAGACACTGATCGACGGGCTCGCAAAAAGACCAGGTATCCTGAAGGTGGCCGTGGTACGCCTGCCCAAGCAGGATTAGATCCCACTCCGCGTGATCCCTCGCTACTTCGTAAACTCAAAACCACCTAATCGTTCAATCGTTTTTGCCATGGCCTGTGTGCCCAACTGCCCGGCACCCCCGGCCGCCGCCGCGCGAAAGTAACCCTCGGCCAGTGACACCGCGTTCAGGGGCAACTTGTGTTCGCGTGCAGCATCAGCAACAAGTGACAGGTCCTTCAACACCAGGTCAATCATAAATCCGGGGGCATGGTCGCCTTCTGTAATCTTCGGGCCCAAATTTGCCAATTGCCATGACGAAGCTGCACCACCGGATACAACATCTATCATTTTCGTCATATCCAGACCGCTTTTTTTCGCCAAGGCCAGGGCCTCGCACACGCCGATCAAATTGCAGGCAACGGCAATCTGGTTACATGCCTTGCAGACTTGCCCCATCCCTGCAGGCCCCAAGAGAACGGTTGATTTACCCAATACGTCAAACATCTGGCTGCAGCGATCAAAAGCCGATTCGTCACCACCCACCATAATGCTCAGCGTCCCATTCTTGGCACCCACATCACCACCGGAAACAGGCGCGTCCAGAAACGTGATTTTCTTCTTGGCCAGTTCAGCAGAAAAACGCTGTGTCTCAACCGGACTGATCGTTGAGTTGTCAACCACGATCAATCCTGCAGCGGCAGAACCGGCAATACCATTTTGACCAAACAACACTTCATCAACATCAGGTGTGTTCGTCACGTTGATACAAATGGCGTCAAGCGATCTGGCTGCCATATCAGCCGGCGACTCAGCGACCGCCGCACCCGCATCGGCCAAGGGTTGGCACTTTGAAGCGGTTCTGTTCCAAACCGTCACCTCGAAACCGGCTTTGACCAAATTCTCAGCCATCGCCGCACCCATGATGCCCATGCCGATGTAACCGATTCTCTGAACTTCGTTTGCTGAGGTTGCACTACTCATAATAAGGTCTCCGAAAAACCAATCGAACGGACAGGATAATCATTCTCAAGAACCTGTGCGAGTGGATCATTTGAATCATCAGGGTCGATTGGCACCGCGCACATGCGAGCCTGAACACCTGGCTGTAGCGTGGCAAGCGACGGATCAAGACCAAGGGCCCGGCAACCGTTAATCGTGGCCAATTCAAGTAACGCACGTGGCGATGTGCGGTCACGGCGATAAAGATGTCGCATCTGCGCCAAAATACTGAGGGGCTGGGATTCATTGCGAGGTTGACAGAGAATTGAATCGGTTCCCAGGCATACGTTCACGCCGGCCGCCATCATATCCCGGTAGCGATGATGGTGGTGACCAAAGTAATCACTGGCGACAGGACAATACGCCACCGAGGCGCCACAATCCGCAATGAGCTTAATATGGTCGTCATCCACATAGTTGCAGTGTGCAAGTAACCATTCGGCTTTTTCCAAATGCGGTTTAATCCAGTCAACCGGATGCAGGCCGGAGGCCCTGATGGTCGTGTCCCATTTGCCAATCGCCTTCAAGTGGTCGACGATCGGACCACTGGCATCGGCAAGAAATTGCTCTTCCATTTTTGATTCGGCCAGGTGAGTGCTAAGGCGAAATCCGAATTGGATCGCAAGGTCAACGGCACGTTGATACACATGGTGACCTGCCGAGTAAGGCGCATGAGGCTGGAGGCCAAGTTGATTCGCGCTGGCATCGAGATCCTGGAGTTGCCTGGCCAATTGCAAACAACCTTCCTCCTGACCCATTCCAATTCCAAAGCATTCGAGGAAACTGATCCCCGCCAATTTCTCCTCGCTGCGTGCGGCAATGGCACCGGGACTGTTCACGATATCGCCAATCCAGCCAACGCCTGCGTCGGCAGATGCACACACCCCTTTTTGTACGGACGTATTCAATGCCTCATCACTTTGGGCCCTTGCGTTCATCACAGACTGAAGCCATTGAATAAAAACACCGCTGTAGCTCATCTGCCCGATCGAGGTCAGATCAAGATGGGAATGTGCGTTTACGAACTGCGGTAATATCAGGTGGTTTCCAAGTTGACGCACCGCCGCATGGCTGCCCACCTCGCGACGGACCTGGCTTTGATCACCGAAAGAAATGATTTCCCCACCCTGGATCGCCACTGCACCCGGGCGGATGACCTGGGATACCGCATCGGCGATTGCACCGGCTTCGTAGGTAAATGTCTGCAAATTCGACATTAATCAAGTAGCTCGTTTACCATTGGGTCGAAGGTCTTGGCACCCATCCCCACAGTTCCAAAAGGGCCCAGTTTGATTTTGGCTGAGTAAAAGGTAGCTTGGGTGGGCGGCAGTGCATAGCTGCCCGAGGTCTTCTGGACCAAGCGGTACCGGGGATGTCCCAAAGGGGGGTGTATGGGTCATCCGGGTGTTCGCTCGGGTCGGACGTTCATGGCAGTAGATGGTGGGGTCAACGAAGGAAAGGAACCCAACGTGAAGAAGCTCATTCTATGTGGATTGTATCTGGTTGCATTTGTTGCCGGTGGTTGCGTTGCCCAAGGTCAGCATGATGACCTCGAAACGCTTTATCGTACAAGTTTAGAACAAAATGAAGAACTGAAGAACCAACTGGACCAGACCAATTCACAGATCTCGGCAATGCGAAATGCACCGAAGGTCCCTGATCCGGAACTGGTGGGCCAACTTGCGGCTAGCCAAGTCCAAGTTGACCAACTCAAGCAGGCATTGGATGAGGCAGAGGTGAAGATCAGGGAACTGGCGACAAGTCAAACCCCGCTGCCACCGGAACTCAATAACGAACTGGAACAACTGGCCGCTTCGGATCCGGCGTTAATGAACTACGACCAGCACCTTGGGATGGTAAGACTTACCAGCGACCTGACCTTTCCACTTGGTAGCGACCAGGTAAGTGACACAGCAGTTGCCGGACTGCAGAAACTCGCAACAATTCTTTCGACACCACATGCCTCGAAGTATGAGATCCGCGTTGTGGGCCATACTGATAATGTGCCGATCAAAAACACTGATACAAAACAGAAGCATCCAACCAACTGGCATCTTTCAACGCACCGGTCAATTGCGGTAAAGAATGTCCTGGAGTCTGCAGGGGTTACACCCGTTCGCCTTAACGTATCCGGCTACGGCGAATATCGCCCGATCCAGCCCAATAGCGATAAAGGAAACCGTTCCAATCGCCGGGTGGAAATCTATCTCGTGGCATCATCGATCCCCCAGAACCTTGCATCATCGACGCCCCCAGCAGCGGAACCCGTGGGACCACCGGCGGTGAAGGTGAGTGACCCGATCAAATAGACCCATAAACGCCCACGTCCCACAATCAGCAACACAAAATCACCGGCATACGGTTGCGCCCCGGGTATCAAAGCATGCAAGCGGTTCCATGGCCGGGCATGGAGCGTTTAATGTTGCCTATTGTGGCAAGTCAAACACCACGAACTTTCTTGACCTTGTCTGCTTCTGCAACCCGCTGTTCAATCGCGGCGACGACGTTTTCGCCCTGCAGGTCACGCTTGCACATATCTTTCCAGGAGGCCCGCATATCGCGGGATTTAGCCAGGCACAATGCCTCGACAATCTGACCGACCCGGCCACCTTGCTTGTGATGTCGTACAAGGTCTTGAATTGAAATACCAAGTTCGGACTGACCTAGCAGTTCCCAAGCGTCAATGATCTCATTGACGTTGACACGCTGCCATCGAAGGCTGACCACTTCCCCCAACCCCATGGGCGCTCCAACCCGTTGCGCGTGGCGCCAAAGAACAACGTACCTGGCAATGATCATCGATGCATACAAGAGATACATCAAAACTAGCACACCAATGATCTGCCAGAGCAAGGCAAACGTTCCTGCAAGAATATATATGGTAAAGTCCATCATCTACACAATATCCAAGATCTCGATTGATAACTCAACTGACGTTGCTGTTTTTTGCTCATGCTCCTCCAACCGTCGTCCACACAATGATTTTCACGCATGGAAATGATTAATTAACCTGCGGCACCTATAATCACTACTGAATACATCTAAACAAGCAAACATTCATATAGGTGTGACTTGACTGATTTGTCGCCGTCAAACCGGACTGCCCAACCCGTAAATTGCACCTGCAAATTGTGGTGTCGAAGTGACTGTCACGCGAAGGCACTTGCCGCCTTTACGCTGATGGAACTGCTCGTCGTCATTTCAATTATCGCACTACTCATCGCGATACTGACTCCAGGGCTCGAACAGGCAAGACTTTCCGCTCGGATGACACAATGCCAGGCATCACTACGGGAGTTGGGCGTGGGAACCCATATATACGTGGTCGATCACGATGGCTACCTTCCTTTGCCTTATTACATGAACGGGGAGTACAACTGGTTCGACCAGGTGGTGAGGGGGGTGATGGGATTTGATTTGAAATACAGGGAAAAGGGCAAGCAAAAGGGGTCGACGACTGGCTTTAAGTCTGATTTTTGGTGTCCTGAACAGTCGACTTGCATTCCGTCCAATTCAATCCGGGGGCAGGCTGGATATTTATGGAGCCCACCAAGCGATCGAACCTACGGGATGAACGATTTTGGTGCCGCGAACTCGATGGCTCCACACCTTAGGAAATATGCCGAGTTTTCCTATCCCGCCGCAACCTACCTGTACACAGATACCTCGCCCTCCCATCCGTGGGGGACCCTCGCAACGCATGGCTTGTACTGGCCGCTTCACTTTGGTGGCCGAGATACTCAGCCAACTTTTTATGTTGACTATCGCCACCAGGGACGGGTCAATATGGCCTATGTGGATGGCCATGTGGATATCCCCCGCCTGGTTCCTGATGCAGGGCAATATGGCAATGACGCTTTACCCTGGGCTGATGCACCCAATAAAAAAATACCATGGGGCAACCTCCCGCATAACCCCCTCGGTGACGACAACTTCGGTGGACCGGACTGGATTTCACCTAGGGGCCTCGTCCCGGATGGCTAATGCTGGCTATCTGCGGTGATCCGTCGTTGCTGCCAACATATCACGCACCTGGGACACCAACTGCAACGGATCCCCCTCACGTTCTTGCTGTCGCAGTTGCCTTGAAATCTTGGTACGCAGCGCGTTATGTATTGATTTCTCAGTGGTAGAGAGGGAAGGCCCCTGGCCAAGAAACTCTGCCACATCCAGTAGAAGCCAACCTGCGGATTCAATTCCATCCAGTTTGATATTCAATGACCTTTCCCCTTCAAATTGATTGGTTCAGTTCGGTCATTTTCCGCCATCAGGACCACAGGCAGACACCCGCAAAGGCCCTACCAGACAATACGTATAAGTCTGTAGTTTGGTTCGCTGTAATTGTCGGCAGATTGGTCGTAATAAAAGATGCGGTGATGACACCACAGCAGAAAATAATCAACGCGGCTTCAACTTTACCGCGCGCATCATTGCCTGCCGCTCACGATTATCCAGGAATCGCCACTGACCGACAGCCAATCCCTTGATACTAACTGGACCAATCGCAATCCGTTGCAAACGACGTACACGCAGACCCAAACGTGCAAACATTCGTCGGATTTGACGGTTCTGACCTTCGCGAAGTGTCATGAGCAGTTTCGTACATTCACCGTAACTCCTCAATTGCGGGCGACCAATCATTCTCACCGCCGATGTGGTCGCCCGCCTTGCCCCCGGCCGACTACCACCGGATCGTATTGGCCTTGTCAGAAACAGTCCGCCCGAAAGTTTCCCCAGATCGTCACTCGAAACCCTACCGCGAATTTCAACCATGTATTTCTTGGTAATGCCATGCCTGGGGTGAGTCAGCCGCTGAGCCAATTCACCGTCACTTGTCAGCAATATGAGGCCCGTGGAATCAGCATCCAGTCGGCCGACGGGGAAGATCCTCCGCGATTGACGGTTTGGAAGATCCACCAGGTCCATCACGGTGGTCCGGCCGTGGGTATCGCTGACAGTGGATATGACGCGATTGGGCTTATGAAGAGCAACGTATAAATGACCAGAAGTTGGTCCCTTGGCACCCGGTGGTCTAATAACCTGCCCATCAACCTCAACATGATCGCGGTCGTGGTTCACCCAGGCAGGCAACGTGTTGACGAGTTGACCATTGACCCGTACACGTCCGGCAAGAATCAGTTCCTCACACTTGCGCCGAGAAGCCACACCGGCCTCGGCCAGAAACTTGTGCAGGCGCAAACCCTTTGCGGCCGCCTCAGAAACCGGCTTGCGGGAATCATCTTCTGCGCCACAACCAGGACTCTTTGCCCGCAGTGAACGGCTCATTGGCTTCCCCCACTGGAATCTGTACGCGAAGAGCTATTGCCGACTGATTGACCACCCATATGGCACCAAACGCAAGGGCCATAAGACCTGCAAGCCCCATGACAGGAATATTGAACAGGAAACACATGAACACGATAAATCAATCTACATATACCCATTGCGTGAACAACCTTTCCTCACCAGCAACCATTTTGATTTACCAGGAATGACAAACGATCCAGCTCATGGATTTCCAGGAACCAATCCGAACACTAGGCCGCGATCATCTCATGTCAGGTCGGGTATGCGACTCCACTTCAGTTCAATATTCACCGGCCACTGGCGACCAGGTCCAAACTATCGGTCAAACTCATCACCCTTAAATGTCGAGCCAAGATAGCGTTGTCGAACCAGTGGATTCGTGATGATTTCTCGTGGTGTCCCCTCGGCAAAGACCTTGCCTTCAAAGATGACATACACATGATCGCAAACCGACAGGATGTCATGCACATTGTGATCGGTAATCAGCATGGCAATGTGATGTTCATCCCGCAGGCGCCGGATCTCACGCTGAAGTTCTTCAACCGCCACAGGATCAACACCACTAAATGGTTCATCCAGAAGAACCAATGACGGCTCGGTAATCAGTGCCCTGGCAATCTCAAGTTTTCGACGCTCACCGCCGGAAAGGGTCCGGGCTTGTTGGTTGCGGTTATGTTGCAAGCCGAACTGGATAACCAGTTCCGTGACACGATCATACCGCTGCCCACGCGTCAACGGACGTGTTTCCAGAATCGCAAGCAGGTTTTGCTCCACCGTGAGACGTTGAAAGACACTTGGTTCCTGTGACAAATACCCCATGCCGCGTTGTGCACGCTCGTACATCGCCAGGCGAGTCACGTCCTGGCCATTGAAGATGATCTGCCCCTCTTCGGGTGTAATCATCCCAATAGTGGCACGAAAACTCGTTGTTTTCCCCGCCCCATTGCGTCCCAACAAACCGACGATCTGGCCCTCAGACACTTCAAAGCAAACGTGGTCCACAACCGTCCGCCCACTAAAACGTTTTACCAGATCATGTACTTCAAGCACCTGGGTCATGACTAAGAGTGTACGAAAGAGTCGGGCTGGATGATAGATCCCTCCCGGCCCTGCTTTTCCCGGCCGGTTGTCCTCCTCCTGCTGCTGCAGACTGATTGATCGGCCATGGCGCCGCACTTCACAGACCACATAATCCAAGCTAAACACACCAGAACTGGCCGACTTTTTTTGGCCTCAACAATCAATCTGCTCTATAATGCAGTGCCAAACGGAGATAACTGACCATGTTGTGGCAACCGCCGCTACCCAAGCGATATACGAACCTGCCGGATGATCAACTGATTACGGAGATTGATGCACAACGCGCCGATCTGGGTGACCAGATGGTCATCCTTGGCCATCACTACCAGCAGGATGATGTGATTCGGTTTGCCGACTTTACCGGCGATAGTTTCAAACTCAGCCAACTCGCAGCTGAACGTGTCAAGGAAGTGGGGGCCAAGTACGTCATATTCTGCGGTGTGCATTTTATGGCCGAAAGTGCCGACATCCTCACCGAAGATGATGTTGCGGTGGTTTTACCAGATCTATCCGCTGGCTGTTCAATGGCGGACATGGCGGACTATGAGGATACGGTCGATGCATGGCAGCAGATTCATCACCAGCTGGCGAATCGTGATACGACAGTAGTCCCTATTTGCTACATGAACTGCAGTGCTGCAATCAAGGCGTTTTGTGGTGAGCATGGTGGGGCGGTGTGTACCAGTTCAAACTGTCAGCAGATCCTCAAATGGGCCCTTAATGGCGGGGCCGTGGGCAGCGATGGTCCTGTCAAGGTCCTCTTCATACCTGACCAGCACCTGGGACGTAATACCGCAGCGGAAATGGGCTACGACGTGTACACGGACATGTGCGTCTGGGACCCCAAAGCGACACAAGTCCTCGGTGGCTGCGATCCCCAACAGATTGAAAACAGCACGTTCCTGCTGTGGAAAGGTCACTGCTCGGTCCACAAGTTGTTTCGACCTGAACATGTCGACCAGATCCGCGCCCAATGGCCTGATGTCACTGTTCTGGTACATCCCGAGGTCTGTCATGAAGTGGTGGCCAAAGCCGATATGACCGGTTCGACTGAGCGAATTAAAACAATCATTGAAGCGGCCGAGCCTGGCACACGCTGGGCGGTTGGAACCGAAGTGCATATGGTGCATCGCCTGGCCCAGCACGCCGCAGACCGGGGTGTCACCGTGCGGATGCTCAGCGACTGCCAGTGCCTTTGTACGACCATGTATCGTATCGATATGCCACACTTGCTGTGGACTCTTGATCAACTTTCACAAGGGAATATCGTTAACCAGATCACCGTCAATCCGCAGGTCAAGCACTGGTCGCTGGTGGCGCTGAATCGAATGCTCGAACTGACGAGAACCGCACCCGAATTACAAACCACCCCGGTTGCCTCAGGGTAGATTGGCCGGGCCGTGGCGTGGATCACGCCCTCGGATTCACCGGGATCAGCTTAACGCTTTTGTCCACCGGGCTGATTACTGACGATCATATTCGCTGCATCCGGTGGATACGATTGCCTCTGCCCAGCGTGAGACCAAACAGCATCTGCTGGACAATGTCCGTCAAGCCAGGCACGTAACGGCACATCATCCGCCTCGGGTGCGTAACAACCATTATTGCATACACGATCACCCAGTATCTGCCGCTGGATTGGGTCAAGTTGGGGGTAAAGATGCTCCACCGTCATGTCGTCCTTGGGCTGCAACCAGCGATAGCTGTAGCCCATCCAAAGAACCTTACGTGTCATGTCCGACTGATTGAGGCTTCGGCTGTGCCAAATTCGCCGATCAATGAGCACCGCGGTGCCAGGTGAAACACACAGCGGCTCGGCACCGGGCGGATTGGACTCCCCGTACCCTGCCAAGTCAATATGGTCCTGCAGATGTGACCCGGGCACGATAAGTGTATTCCCACGCTGCGGGCATGACACATCACTAATGAAATAGCCAATCTTCAAGGACAATCGTGGCCGCGGGCTGCTCTCAATTTCATCATTCACCCGCATACTATCTTGGTGCCACGCCACGGTGGGTTCACTGGGTGACCGGTTGGGATCACACGGTGGCGTCACATCCAGGTGAGAATGGTAGAGATATATATTCCAACCAAGAATGCCCCATACCTTGGGGAACGTGGCTGCACAATCGACCATATCAACAAACACCGGGTCATAGCCAATAATATCACCATGACTAAACGGCATATGTGGCCCCAACCCCGCTTGTCGTTTGGTTTCATGCAGTCGATCGCAAGCGTCACTAATTCTTTTGAGTTGATCTGGTGGAATTGCATCGGCAACGACCAGATAGCCCTGGCTTTCAAACTGCTGTCGTTCTGATGCGTTAAGACAGTGAGCAAGGCAATCCGTATTCATGGTTCTCTACTTCGATCAGGCTATTGGGGACGCAAGGGTTATCTCAGCGGCATATTGGCATTTTCCTGATAGCCCACCGTCATCCATCCGGGTTCAATTCCTACCATCCCACCCCTTATGAGGGCTTGCATAAATAAGTACAGAACGGTACTTTCAGCGTTTGTTCATTGTACTGCCCGCACCCACATCACTCTACCTGCAGCATTTTATTCATTCATACTGACCGCAAAGGACTTTCGTATGCCCGCCGTGTAGAGAATTGACAACACACTAACGGGTGCAATGAACCAAAATCTCCAATCGTAAGCCAGTTGAGCCAGGTTGCTGCCAGGCTCAACTGCCAAAAGCGTTACCAAGGCACCCACAACCACCAGGATCAGGAACGCCATCGTACACCACCAGCCGGCGGGTTTCAGTTGGATCACCCAGAAGGCAAGGATCAACAAAATGGTCTGAACAAGTAGGATCACCACGAATGCCAGCCAACCGGTCATCATCAAACCAAATGCTGGCACCACTGGATCAGCAAGTTGTGGTAACAAGGCCAACACAACCACAACCAACCCAACCGCAAGTGCCACCACCCGCGTGGGGCACCTGTCAGACCAACTTGCTAGAGGGTTTCTGTCTTCACAAGTCTTCTTGACGGTAGGGCGGCTATAAAACCAGATGAACAGAGCCGGGACCACGATGAGGATGGATGCAAATGGAGCAACGAAGATAACAATCAAAATAAGTTGGCCTGTTACCGGAGCATCTGGAGTTTGTGAAGACCGCTCAACGAGCACCTGGTAAATACCGGGCACCAGCGAGGGGAGGGTGGAAATCCCCACGAGCAGCCAGATCCACCCGATGCTTATCATGATCGATCGGACCCACCGCCGTGCACGGATCGAACCAATCCCAAGAACCGCAAACACCACCATGAGAGCGGCATAAAGAACAAACGCCATCACCATCTGGCTGACCTCGGCGAAGGCCGTTTGTGCCCCAGGCAACCTCAAGACCATCCCAACCGGCGTGGCAATCGCCAGGCAACCGTAGAAAGCGGCCAGTAACAACAAGCCAGATCCAAAAAAGACAAGAGGAATGCTGCGGTCCTTTTGCGGACAAGGCATATCTATATTCACAGTTGCCAATCTCGAATTCATCCTGGTCACACCCAGCCCAAAACCCCATGAAACAAGAATGAAATCATAGGTCAACGCGCCCATCCACGCAGCCATACCCTTACCCGGCTACCTGAAGAAAAGACCAGGTATACGCTGGCATGCCCCCGC
>Ga0310124_10000437_pt1 | contig 28827 bp, 25 predicted proteins | sample CB11b_AW_Bot5_MG_FD_203507 | JGI IMG/M metagenome (GOLD analysis project Ga0310124, IMG submission 203507) | Marine microbial communities from Western Arctic Ocean, Canada - CB11b_AW_Bot5 | ecosystem: Environmental > Aquatic > Marine > Oceanic | place: Canada: Western Arctic Ocean | collected...
AGACCAACATCTCGATCCATGCGGGCAGCATGCACGGCGGCAACCAGGTGATTGACCACGACAAAACCGGTCACATACAGCGCGTTGCGCTCCATGCTCTGGGCGGCGTTGCGCAGTTCGCGATAGCGTTCTCGTGAGCGGTCATCATCCCACTCCCAGGAGGATTGTGCCGTGTTGTCATACAGCATCGCCCGCGGCCCGTCATCGACACGGGCGAACAGATTGTGCTGATGATGGGTAGCGTAGAATCCGAGATCATCGAAGTACTCGCTGTTCTTGCCCGACGTCTCTGCCCCGGCGTGGGTTGAAGCGAAGGTGCGATAGGTGTCGCGACGGATGTCGAAGACTTCGGAGAGGCCGGCGTATCCTGCCCACAATGCACCCTCCAGCGCCAGAAAGCGTGCGGCCGTCCGATCGCTACCACCGGCATGCTGGCCCCAACCCGGGATCAGCAGCGAGCGCCAGAAACGACCCGCCCCGCCTTCGGCCGCCGCCGGTGTCACCGTGGCAGCGCCTAGCAGTACCCACAACCCGATGCGAAGAAGGTTCATCACTCGATGGGTCGATAGGCCATGAGCAGAGGTGTTGTGCCGGAGCTGCCGCCGAGGGCGACACCGAAGCGGGTGCGACGATCGATGACGGCTTCATCCTGGCCCAGACCCCGCGCCCGTGCCACCCTTGCGGCGTCGATCGAACTCAAGACATGGTTGACCAATATCAACCCAAGCACGTTGGAGGCCCGTTTCAAGTATTTGTTGCTCTCATCTCGATCGATCTCATACGACAGCCGCGTCGCGGACTGGAAGTTCTCTGCAGAATCGACTTCCGTGAACTCGACTCGGTTCCCCTCGCCGTCGTCGCGATCGTCGCGATAGACATCTCCCCAACCGGAAACGAACTGGTCATATTTGCCGATGAGTTCGTAGAACTGCTGCTTTTCAGAGCCTGGACAGTTACGGATCGCGTTTGGAACCGCATCGCGATTGGACGAGTAGGTCGCCGCCTTGACGAAGGAGGAACATGGCAAAACGTGGGTGATCGACGAGAATCGACTGTTGCGGGAGTCGCGCCAGGCCAGATAGTTCCAGGGATTGTAGGTCGTATCGGCACGGGCCCGGAACTCGTCCTCCAGGTCATTGCCTTTTCCCTCCCAGCTCAGATACGTCCCCAAGCCAACCATCTCCAGACCAAAAAACAAGGCAGCGCGTTTCTTTGAGCCCGCCCAGAACTCCCCTGTTCCGGGCACTAGCAACGACATCAGGAATGCACGCTTGGGAGATTTGACGGGACCTTGCGCTCGAACATCCGTCGCAACCGTAGTCGTCGCCACGGAGTCCACCGCATCTGTCGTCGACGACTGCGCCAGCAGGATCGTTGCCAGATCGGCAGGTCGATCCAGCTGCACCTGTGCCAACCATGGCAGGGCCAATGGATTTGCCACCTCCGGCTCGGTTGCATCGACACTGGTCACGACCGCAGTCGCCACCAGGATCACAATAGCCGAGTATCGCACACCGCTGCTCATGAAAGCCATTTCATTCCCCGGGATCGATCCAGTTGATGTAGTTGAACAGTACGGTAAGGTACAGCTTCCACGGTCCCTTGTTGTCGACTTCATCGAAGCCATAGGCCGCGTCCAACTCGATTCGCGTTGGCAAGCTGTAGAAAGAGATCAGGTCTAACCGCAATTGCAATCCCGCATCGCGCACAGGTCCCGTCCGTCCATAGACGGGGTCGGCTGTGGTTCTCTCGTCATCCCAGGCCTTGCCGATATCACCATATATGGCGGCGTATATCTTGTCGACATACAATGGTCCGAGGCGTCGGTGTATGGCCGGCAGTAGAGGAAAACGGAAGGTCGCATTCGCCATCGCCGCCTTGCGTCCCTCGATGCTGTAGAACGTGTAGCCGCGCATGTAGGGGATGCCGCCCAGGTGGTAGTCGAAAAAGTCTCCGACCGTTTCGTCGTCGACTCGATCGGAGTCGATGAGGCCACCGTAGGCGCGCAGACCGAGCGTCGTGTTTTTTGGTAGACCGATGAATTCGCGCCAGTCGACGGTGACCTGGTTGTAGAGCAAGCGCAGATACTCCTCCTGGAGAAAGGAGGTGTTCTGCTCGTTGAAGCCCTCGATAAACCAGTTCGACATGCGGTCGTAGCGTGCGTAGATGCGCCGTCCACCACGAGGATTGATGTCCCGGTCCTGACGACGCGCCACGGAGTCGTGGCGATAAACGAACCCCAGATCGAATCCGTTCAGATAGGTGTAGCCGATGGGCTTGCCCTGGATACGCCTGAATCCAGGTCGACCATCACCGCGATGAAACAACTGGTCGTTTTCCAGGCTCGCATCGTAACGGTCATAGGCGAGACTTGCGTCCACCGAACTCGTCGCATTGAGGCGGCCGCCGACACCGAGGGTGAGCCGATTCAAGCTGAAGTTCATGCCTTCCACAAAGAAGTCGCGCGCCTCGGAACTATCACCTCTGGCCGAATGCCGTTTCAGATGGATGAAGCTGAGTCGCCAGGTCGGGCGAAAGCCGCGAAATCTATAAACGGCGTATAGGTCTCGATCACCGTTGCTCGGTGCATAGTTGGCGGCACCGAAGATGCTCTGTTTATCGAGCGCTTCGGAGGTGGCGAAATAGGCCCCCAACTTGAGATGCCCTTCATCGAGCGAGAGCCTCGGCATCACCGTGGTCCGCAACATCTCCATGCCGTAGAGTTGCTGCTGTGCGTGCCCAACCGTTGTCACGGGAGCCGTCGACGCTGCCGCCGGGTCCGAGTCCTCATCCATGTCGAAGGTGACAGCCACGCCTTCGGTGCGGTCCCCTGGCAGACGATACAGATGAAAGCCATCGGCGCCATAACCGCTGTAGAGGATGTCCCCTGCGGCATTCACCGTCGGGAAGAAGGCGCCACCGGGCACATTGGTAAGCTGTTTGATCTCACCGCTTGCCATCTCGTGGGCGTAGACATTGAAGACACCGGAGATATCACTGACGAAGAGCAAGCGCTCACCATCGGTGGACCACGTTGGGTCGCGGTCTGTGCCTGACGAGGCGATAAGAGGCCGGATGACACCTCCGTCGATATCTACCAAAACGATATCCCGTCGCCCCTGGCGGGACACGGAAATAGCCAGTCGGGTCCCATCGGGAGACCAGCGCGGCGTATACAGTTGGGTCCAATCACCATAGTGCGCCAACTCGCGCACATTCTCGCCATCGCGGTCGGCGAGCACCAGAGCCGCGCCATCGGCGCTTCCACGGACGTAGGCGAGGCGCTCGCCGTCGGGAGATACGGCGGGGTACAGAGCGCGCTCGTTTTTTGTCAGTTGCTGAATTCGTGGGTCCTTTGGTGCGTACACGCCCGTGAGCGCCGGCAACGCCCACAGAGCTGATCCCATCCGGCCTCGCTGCGGCAACCTCCTGTCCCACTCAAAGAGGTCGGCGCGGCGCGAGCCATACTTGTCAGCCGCCTTCTTGCGGACGAAGAGCAGTCGCTCGCCATCGGGGTCCCATGCAGGCACGGAGGCGACCGCAGGGGCGATGATCTCGTCCTCACCATTGTGCAGATCGCGCACCACCAGTGCATGGGGACCGTAATGGCCCTTGCCGGTGGTCAGGTAGGCGACGTGCTCCCCGTCGGGTGCATAGACGGGCCGCGTATTGGAGAATCCCTCGTCGGTGAGTCGGTCACCCTCCTTGAGCGGGCCGAGGGCCTCGAGTTGCTTGGCGTATCTGTGCTCCATGCTGTCACGCCAGTCCTGCCACAACTGCTCGGCAGGACGTCCCGTAACCGCCTTCAGGGCACCATCGACATCGGTGGTGTGCCAGCGGCCGGCGTGGCGGCAGATCGCCGCCAGTGCCGAGTCCCCGTAGGTCTGGGCGATGTAGCTGACAAAACCATACCCATGGTCGTAAACGAACTCGTTGCCAAAGCCCCGCTTGCCGAATACGCCCATGTCCTGAAGAGGCAGCACCGTGCCAGCCAACACGGCGGTGCGCAGAATCATATCCCGGTGGCTGTCCCAGCGGTCGTGATGCACGCTCTGCGTCTGGTATTGTGCGACACCCTCGGCAAACCACATGGGCACGACGGTGTTGGCCACAGGCAGCACCGTCAACCGATCGGGAGCACCGGTAAGAATGTCGTCCCGATTCGTCTCTTCTTTGTAGCCGAAATATTCGAGAAACCCAGCCGGTACTCGCTGCGAACCCTTGCGGGCGGCGCCGAGAGAGATGATATGCACGAACTCGTGGGTGATCACATTGCGCAGCCAATCCGTGGCACCGCGCATCTCAAAGTCATGGTCGAGGGGAGACGTCCAGATCTCGATGGCGTCGTGATAGAAATAGGCGGCGCCATTGGCGTAGTCGTCGTAGTCCTTCAGGATCAGACGAACCGGACCATCTGGTCGATAGTCATACAGCTCGGTCACCGGCGCCCAGGCAGCTTCGGCGATCCTGCCCGCATGCTGGGCTGTCGCCTCGAGCCCCCCATGATACAACACGCGAAAGTGTTCGGTCTCGAGGATGCTCCATTCGAGTTCGGGGTGGTTCTGCGCCGACACCGGTAGCGCCAGACAGCAGCAGGCCACCACGAGCCAGGCGACGGTGGGTCGCCTCATCGGCTCACAGCCATACGCAACGTCACTTCACCACGGCTGCCATCCACACCCGTCGCCGTAAGACGACAGAGGTAGAGACCGCTGCTGTAGCCATCGGTGGACCACGAAACTTCATTCTCGGCAGCGCCCCGCAGATCGGCCGCGGCAAGACCATCCACTTGCGTGCCAATCGCGTCGTACACGTGCAGCGTGACACTCGCGTCACGGGCCAGATAAAAGCGCACCGTCGCTTTGTCCGTGTCGCCATCCACCGGATTGGGATAACAGTAGGAACGTGCCGCCGGCAGCAACTGGCCTGTCTGTGTCGATGGTGGATCGCCGAGTGCGGCAAAGTAGGCACGCGTGCCCGCGGCAGTGCCACCAGCCTGGGCCCAGGCCGACGCCGTGCCGCTGGCGAAATCGCCATTCCAGTTCAGTGGCTGCCAGACATACACGGCGTCATCGGCGGCAGCAGCCACGTCGACGGCACCGTCGCCGTCGATGTCCGCCAGCAAAGGGGTATACACGGGTGACGCCGATGTCAGCAGCGGAAATCCAGGCAACAGATCGCCATCGGCGCCGATGCCGTAAATGCCGATGCTGGCAGCAGCGTAGATCTCCTGCGCGCCATTGCCGTCGAGATCCCCAGCCACGGGCTCGCCGAACAACTGACCCGCCTCATGGTGTGTGGGAATGGTCGCCGGGAAAGCGGCCGCGGCTAAGCCACCGGCGGTGATCACATGAAGTTGTTGTTGCGTCAGCACGACGATCTCCAACCGCCCATCACCGTCGATATCGGCCAGAGCCGGAGCGCCTGTCGGTACTGCACCGAGACGGACATCGATGTCGATGGCCTGCCCCACACTCGACAACCGTCCCAACCTATCGAGGAGGACGAGATCCGCGGCGCCATCGCCATCGAGATCACCCGACGCCGGTGGCAACCACGGCCCGGCTCCCGCGTCGATGACGGTCGCGACGGAACCATGGTACCGACGCACGCCTTGAGGACCAAGGGCGATCAGTTCGACCTCGCCGTCGCCATCGGAATCGCCGGCGGACAGTCCGGTCACCGGCAGATCATCTTCGAACAGCCTGGCGCCGCTCTGTGGCTCCCAAGCGATCAGACCGCCGTCGCCGGCAGTGACCAGAGCCGACCCCGTACCGGCGAGTGATTCACTCAATATTGTATGGGTATGTTTTGTTTTGTCTGCCACCAGCACCGCCCAACGCGGCGCGCCATCCGTCTGATGGGCGCTGATGCCATCCGTCGTCGACAGAAATAGCCCCTCGGCGCCAGCCGCCAGCAGCGTACCCGTCAGGCGCACATCAGGTGTCGGCCGCGTCCAAAAAAGGACGGTCTCCCCCCCACCGGTGGCGATCAACTGGATGCCACCATTGGCCTGTGAGTCCAGCGCCTGTAGGCGGCTGACACCGGGCAGACTCCGCGGCCACGACGCCAGACTGCGGCCGAAGTGCAACCGCACCCGCATGGAGTCACCTGGTGACGACAGAATTTCGACGCGGATCCCCGTGTCTAGTCCCGTATTCGTACGGGTGTCGGGAGAGGTCCCCGGTCCTATCTCACCCACACCTGCGGCACCAGCGGCATCAACCCCCGCATACAGGGCGTCGCTTCGGGTGCCTTCTGTCAGATCCTGACGATCGAAATAGAAGTTGCCGATGTCGCGGTAACCGTCCGCTTCCATCAGCACCAGGCCAGGACGCTCACGGTCGTTATTGAAACCTTCCGGGGCGCTTGAGATCACGGCGTCGTCCACGTGCCAGGCCAGAATCCCGGAGCTCGGGATGAAGGCGTCGTACTCATCCGTCCCAAGCCAGACGCCCGCCTCCCGGCCGGCGAGAGCCTCCGACTCTGCTGCCGTGATCGTATGACTGAACTCAGCCTCTGTTGGGTCGATCCAACCCAACTCGAGTCCCGCAAAGGGGACCACAACCCCTGCTGGCAAGTCGAATTCGGTACGTGCCCGCTGCTGTCGATTCTCCAACCAGATCGACTCCGTCGGCGACAGGGGTACGCGGACCACCCGAGTGGCAGCGCTTCCCGCAGACGGCGCCCTGTCACCGGCGAGGATGGTCACAGTTGTATCACTCCGAATGGTGGTCGGTTCAATCCACCCGAGGCGAGCCTTTGTCCAACTCAGTGGGTGGGGGGGGACTGTGCCCAACATGTAATCGAGTTCATCACCGTGCAGAATGAAGCCGATGCGATTGGCGCCGACATCCATGAGACTCCAGCCACCAACACCGGGCAAACCGTCGGCAAAATTGGACAACCCCGGTGCACCCAGCTGATGACCGAAGAACTTGGCCAGCAGGCCATTGAGACCGGCGCGGCCCCGATTGTCGACCGCCTCCGGCAGGATCATCAGATTGTCGATCAGATGCGTGCCGTCATCGACAGCGAGGGGGCCACCATAATCGATGAGATCCGCAGGGCCGAGATAGACCGAACGCACGTCATTCAACGCACCGGTTTCGTGGCCGAGGCCGGCGTGGATGATGAGATAGCTGTCATAGTCGGCAAACCGCGGTCCCTCCGGGTCTGCCTCGGCGAGGGTTACGGCATCAACAGCCAACTCCCGCCACTTGCGACCAATCTCTTCTGGCGTGCGACCATTGCCGTATCGCAGAGCCGAGGTCGGCAATGTGTAGACCAACGTATCTAGCCGTGGAAAGACCTCGGCTTCGATAACGATCTGCCCTTCGGACACGGTCGTGTAGTAGCTGGCCAGCGCCTGCATGTGATGCTCGTAGTGGGCGCGATCATGCGGTGGGGTGTCGTATGGCAACTGATAATCGTCGAGGGCGACGACGAGGGGCCGCAGATCGAAACCTCCCAACCCGGAGGTCGTCGGTTCATCTGGCTCTTCCAATGGGAAGTCAACCCGCAGTAGCAGAATCCGCCACGACTGTTGTGCCGCCACCGGCGAGGGTTGGCCGACACAGAAGGAAACGATCGTGATTGCCGTCAGCAGCAGATGCACATAGAGACGGGCCGGTCGGGATCTCCCGGCCAGCCCGCCGGGCGGCAATAAAGACACGACGCGATGTGGGATGACGACGGTCAGAAGGACAGGTTGAGCGAGAACCGCGTGCTGTCCTGCAGCGGCGTATTGTCACCGGTGATATAAGCGACGTCGACCTGGAACAGATTGTACTTCAATCCAAGACCGAAGGTCGGTGTCTTCAGATCGCCGTCATGGTCAAAGGAATAACCGGCACGCAAGGCGAGAAAGGACTGACCCTTGAGCGCGGAAAGGCCATATCGATACTCGCCGCCAGCATGCAGATCCATCTCCTTGAACTCATTGCTCATCGATTCGTCCGCCCAGGCGGTGACAAGATTCGTGGCAAAGTTGCCGTCATCGATGAGTGGTTTGTATACATCGAAGGACAGCAGCATGTCATGATACTCTGTTTCCAGAATGTCATAGGCGATACCGAGCACGAGATGTTGCGGCAAGGGGTCGGCCTGGCTGGCATCGATATAAGCGATCTTCGGGCCCAGATTGCGCAGCGCGGCGCCGAGACTCAATGCCGGTGTTGCCCGCCACAATAAGCCGAGGTCGGCGGCAAAGCTGTTGCCTACGCCTTTGCCTCGTTCGATACCGGCGCCCTGGTCGGCGAGGTTGCTGCGGATAAATTTCAGACCGATTCCTGCGGCTAGATTATTGGAGATGTCGGCGCCATAGGCTCCGGACAAGGCCATATCGTAACTGGAAAAGCTCCCCAATACCTCACCACGTTCTCCGGTCCGTGTCTGCTCGCCCAAGTTCAGCAAGGAACCGTTAACACCGATATTCCCCCAGCCCTCGACCGGTTGCGAGTAGGCCAGAAACTCGTAGGACAGATCGTCGGCCAATCCGGGCAACCACTTCTGGTGGGTGAAATTGAGTTTGCGATCCGTCTGCCCCGCCAGGGCGGCTGGATTGTAATAACTCGCTGTCGCATCGTCGGCGATGGCGACATACGACTCCCCCATGCCGCTGGCCCGAGCGCCCGGTTCGATCAGCAGAAACAACACCGCCGCCCGACTCTCTGGTGTTGCCGACGCTGGCTCGACGGAACCGATCACGCAAGCCGTGGCGACGGCAAGGGCCATGTATGTTTTTAACGATTTCACTTATCAGTCCTCCTGGGCGGTGCCTTGTGTATTAAACATAACAGTTTCATCGTAATTCAGCGCAGTACCTGTACCCAGCCGTCCTGCGTCACACGCTCCCCCGACTCCAGATGGGCTTCGAGTCGATAGAGATACGTGCCATTTGCCAGGTCGCTGGCGGGCCGCCACGGGACTTGATTGTACCCCAACTTGGCGAATCCCTCTACCTCATCGAGCCGCCGCCCGGACAGGGCAAAGACCTGGATATTCACACGCGAAGAAGCCGCCGCCAAGGTATAGACGAAGTGGCCGGTTCCGTCGATCGTGGGATTGGGGTGAAACAGGACATCCGTCAGTGCCGCATCCGCCGCCTCGGCGACGACGAACTGGGTCGTTTGCACCGATGAGTTGTTGAACGTATCCCACACCTTCAGACGAATCGTGTGCTCACCTGGTTCCAGCGTCCCCAGGGGATACTGCACCACTCCCTGGGAGTGATCGGCAATGGCGGTATAAAACTGCGTGATAGGGATCACCTGGGCATCATCGACCCACAACTCGACCTGGTGTCCCGTCTCCCCCGTGATGTTGATGCCACTCGGATCGGACAGCACCGCCGCCAATGTCGGTCGCGACGAGACGAAGTCGCCAGCGCGGAAGCCGGATTGCCCGGCAAAAGCGAAAGTGATCTCGGGCCCGGTGGCGTCGAAACCGGCCCCTGCGGATGTACCTTCCAGGACCAGGGCTGCGCGCGAGCCGAAGGCGGGCTCAGCAGCAACTGTACCGGTCACGTAGGCGCTGATGCGGCCCTGATTGGCCCGGTAGGTGATATCCTTCGGCACCCGAAAGCGAGTCTGAAATCTGCCATCTTCGACCTCTACACGGACGCGGAAGATCGGCGCTCCGAGTTGTTCGTATGGCAGACCTTCGATCTGGCTCTGCGCGGAGGAGTCAAAGGCCCGTACCAGTGCCTCGCCCTGATAGTCAACACGAGGTCCCCCGTCCTCTCCCAGGATCTGGCCACTGACCTCGACCTCCATGAGGGCTTCGAGAGTGTCGGGTACATCCAGGACTACCTGCAGGCGCGGACGATTCAAGCGCTGCGCCGAGTCGCCGAACAACGAGTATCGCTGCACGTTTACACGGTCGTGGCCGTGAACACCCAGGAGCTGTTTCGCCTCCATGAGGGCCAGCCCCAGGGGTACATCGTCGCGACCACTGCGATACATCTGCTGATGGAATCTGCGCGCCAATAAGACATTGCTGTTGTGAAAGCCGACCCTTGTGGCGGCAATGAAGCCGATCGCCCCGCCATCCGATTTCTTCACCAGCGTCTCCGGCATCGATTCCCGGTTCGGATCGTCGAACACACCTACCTGGCTGGCGGCGGTGTAGATGAAGGGCAGGCGCCGACCATTGTCGACACTGCCGATATCACGACTCAGAAGAAATATCTGTTCGTGTGCCAGAACTGATGGATTGCCGTGGCCCAGGTAGGTCAGGATCAGGGCACCCTTATTCAACAACCGGATGAACTCGTCGCGTGCCTTCGGCTTCGTCCGTCCCGACAACTCGTAGGAGCCGATGTACAGTTTGGTCATGTCCAGATCCGTCGGCATGTCCCTACGGGCGACGAACTCGGCATCGGTGACGAAATAGGATTCGAACTGTTTCGGGGAGGAGGGATTGGTGACATCATCGGCGACCAACAGAATCTGAGCTTGCCACGGGCCCGTTTCAGGATCCCGATCGTAGGCGATGATCTTGTCCACCATGGCTTCGGCTTCTTCGAGACTCTGTACCGACAGACGCCCGATGGCGGCATCCGGCACCCGGTCGAGTCCCCTGGTGCGCACATACCATTCGTCGTATGTGCTTTCGCCATCCTGGTATGGGGGAATCCAGTTCGCGTGGCTCACACCCGAATTGTTCTTGTAGTCGTAGGTGCCGTCGCCAAATAGGGTGACGAAAACGGGAGGTACCGCCCAGTTGTCGACGGCGTGACCGACGAAGGCACGAATCGCCATGGGGTCGACGAGACCGCCGGAGAACTCGTCATAGATGTCCTGCACGTCCACAGTCATGGTCAGAAATGGTGGGCCAAAGCGGTCGTCCAGTGCACGCCACTCTGCCAACCTCTGTGCGGCGGGCAGAAATTCCGCATGACTGATGATGAGGTAGTCGGCGCGGTTGTCGCTTGAGCGCAGTCGCTGCTGCGTGTCTCGCACGATGGCGGCAGGCCGTTTCCAGCGGCTCGGTTGGGAAGCGACATAACGAGGTGCCCGGCCCTGGCCGGAGAACCGGTCCTGAAAAGTGACCGAGCCAGTGGACGGGTCGTAGTCGAAATCGACGATCTCCTGCAGGTCATCGGTGATGTCGAAAATACGCGGCGCACCCTCATCGGCGGCGAAACCGGACAACTGGAACTGTCCTATCCCGCCATCACCGTCGGCATCGATGTCGAAGCCACCATCGTCGACACTCGCCCAATCGAAAGTCAGGGTGCCACTATGGGCGACGAGGCGCCGCACAAAGTCCACCTCATACCAGTCGAGACGTGTCGCATTCAGGTCCCGGTGAAAGAGACCCAGCTGGTTAAGACCCTCCGTGGCTCCCGCTGTGGCCTGTGCCACGATCGTGTCGGGTGCTGATCGGGTAAACGAATAGCGGCCGATCTCTTCGTCATTCCAGCGCAGGTCGAACAGATGCAGCTCGTTCGTCCAGCCAAAGAAGGCAACTCGTATCGACGTGGGGATATCAGCGACAGCATCGTTGATGACGAAGGTGAAGTTGCGCGCCTTGCCATTGAACACATCCCAATACCAGTCGTAGCCGGAGTTGATGCCTTCGAGCTGGCGCAGGATGAGACGTTCGTCCTCCTCGTGGATACGCTCCCGATACTGCTCGATGATGCCATCGGGTACGTTGTCCAGCGCACCCGAACGTTCCGGCGCCCGGGCCGCAGTGGGTGCACCCACCAGATCGACCCAGTAGACATTGTCCTGGGTGTACAGATTCCGGCGCCAGAAGTAACCACTCAGGTTGCGGTAGTCCCAACGTTCAGGCGCTTCTCCGTAGAACAGGATGAAATCCTGCGCGTCAAACCGGCCATCCCCACCATCCTCGACGACGGCGCCGATCTCCCGCAAGGTCGTGCCCGAAGCAACCCGCATCGCCAGGCCGAGGGAGTTACCGCCGCCATACAACAGGCGGATCTGTGCGGGATCGACAGCACCCAGATCGATGCCCACCTGTTCGAGATCCTCGCCCCGCACCCGGTAGAGACCGTTGCTGCGGACCGTCAGTCGAACCATGCCCGTCTCAGGTAGTAGACCGACTTGCGCCATACGGGCGGCACCGCGGTTCTCGGTACTACGCCATCGGCGCGCCTGATCATAGTTGGTTACCGTCGCCCGGTAAGAGGACTCGAAACGATCAAATACCGGGGTGCTGCCTCGAGCGGGTGGGAACCGAAGCTCTATAAGAATGCGGTCATAGATCGTGGCGCCGTCACTATTCTCAACCGCCGGCCCGAAGCCAACCGGCACGACCCGTTGGTGGCGCAGCAGCGCCGGTTCATCCACCCACACCGGGCCTTCCCAACGCAGATCGGCGGGCAATTCACCTTGCACACGACCGAGCACATGGGCATCGATCACCGTCATCACAGGGGTAGCCTCAGGGGGCACACCTACTAGGGCGCTATGGGTGAAGTGACGGAGGTGCTCGGTAGAAAGCTCGGAGGGGCCGTCGATTCCGAGGTCGGACAGTTCCGGTCCCTGAAACAGCAGGCGCACGTATCCAGGACCGCTATCGACGAGATGCACCCCCGGCTGCGAGGGTGCCGCCGCGAGGGGCGGTGCCTGCAGGCCGATGACGGCACCGAGTACAGGTGCGAGGGCACTCAGTACGGCTGCCAGGGCAAAACCCGGACAGCCGGGCTTTCTCGACTGGGAGCGGCGTGCGTCAATCAACTGGAAGGTCGCTGGGGCGATGGGGGCGGACGGGATATTGGGACGTTCCGGCGAACGTGAAGTTCCTGTCGCTCTGCGGGGATGTCAAGCTTACATCTTGACCCATGCCTGTGTGGCTTCTACTTTCTGATGTTCTCGTAATGGAGGCGTTTAAGATGGCAAGAGTCTGCCAGGTATCGGGCAAGCGGCGTATGGTTGGCAACAATGTCAGTCACTCGCAGCGTAGAACCAAGCGTGTGCAATACCCGAACCTGATAAAAAAGAGAATCTATATCCCTGAAGAGGACCGCACGGTGACCTTGCGGCTCTCTGCTCGCGCTCTGCGCACCATGAACAAGAAGGGCGTATCTGCATATCTCAAGCAACAGGGCATCAAAGTCTGACTGACACTGCTGCCCTCGCCCTGCGCGGCGGCACCCCCGTCCGAACCACCGCTTTTCCCTCTTGGCCTATCTTCGGTCCCGAAGATGAGGCCGCCCTGCTCGACGTACTGCACTCCGGCCAGTGGTTCCTCGCCGATCGCATCGCCGAGGTCGAGCGCGTATTTCCCGACTTTCACCAGGCCCGCCACGGCTGCGCTGTCAGCAGCGGCACCGCCGCTCTGCAGGTCGCACTCGAAGCGGCAGGTGTCGGTCTGGGTGACGAGGTCATCATCCCTTCGTACACCTTCGTCGCCACCGCTGCCGCCGTCGCCCTCGTCGGGGCAATTCCCGTATTCGTCGATGTTGACGCCGATACATATTGCATTGATATCGCTGCCGTCGAGGCGGCTCTCACCGAACGAACCCGTGTTGTCATCGCGGTTCATCTTGGTGGACAGCCCGCGGATCTCGATGCACTCACGAAACTGTGCCAGGCCCACGGTCTGCGCCTCATCGAGGATGCCGCCCAGGCGCACTGCGCCGAGTGGAAGGGACGTCGCGTCGGTGCGATCGGCGATCTGGGCACATTCAGCTTTCAGGCCAGCAAGAATCTGAATGCAGGCGAGGGAGGCTTCGTCCTGTCTGACGACGACGCCCTCGCCGATGCCGCGTGGTCCATCCACAACTGCGGTCGCAGCCGTTCGGGAGAGTGGTACGAACATCCCCTCATCGGTGGCAATTACCGTATGACGGAGTTTCAGGCCGCCCTCCTGCTGAGCCAGATGCGCAACCTCGAACCGCAGGCTGAGATGCGCTCTAAAAATGCAGCTTTGTTGACGCAGCATCTGGCCGACATCGAGGGCATCACCCCTCTGCACGTCGACAAACGCGTCACACGACACGCCTACCATCTCTATATCCTGCGTTACGACGCCGACGCTTTCGCCGGTGCCAGCCGCGATCGTTTTCTCGAGGCCCTCACCGCCGAGGGAATTCCAGGGGCGGCCGGTTATCGTCCGTTGTATCGGGAGCCGGCCTTTCAGGCCCGCTTCCGCGATTACCCCCTGCACAGCCCCGCATTTGGGGGCCGACCAGATTACGATCAGGTCCACTGCCCTGTGACAGAACGAATATGTGCCGACGAAGCGGTCTGGCTCACCCAGAACCTGCTCCTCGGCACCGAAGAGGATATCGCTCAGATCGCGCAGGCGATTCTTAAAGTACAACAGTCAGCAGATCAGCTGACGGACTGACCAAGTCCTAGGTTAGCAGCTGACCGATTTCCCGCTGCACCTGCTCATCCCGCACCTGATCGATCACATCCTTGAAATAACCTGCTGTACCACTGACGATCAAGCGTTCGATGGCATTGATCTCTTCGTCGGAGTAGAGTCCGGACTCTTTGACCAATTCGATATACTCGAAACGTTCTTCCATGTCGAGACGGGAGACAGCGCCGAGCATGTCGAACAGCTTGTAGGCGGCCTCACTCTCCAGGCATCGATCCACGATCACGGCGAGTCGCTCGTTGCGCTCCGACGCCGGAGGGCTGTTGAGGTGTTCCACGGTCGGTCCTTTTCGTCTTCGGGCGAGGACTCAAGCGGACCACGATCCGCGGTGACATCGCCTCATTGGCTCTTGGGTGGCAGTCTCCCCCCGGGAGCTGCCTCAAGGCCATATTGCAAGACTCGGGCCGACCGAACATGAATGACAGGATAGTTAGGTAATTTTCTGATTTACAATAGGTTATGACCCTTCGCGTCGAACGTGAGCCAATTGGCTCACGGAAAAAAGCCGGAAGTCATTGCCGAAGGCGGGAAATTTCTTCCGCTTCCTCCCAGGTCCTCCGGCATTGGCTGTCGGGATTCGAGGAGGGGCCGTATCTTAACTGCAGCGAAGTGAACTTCAAGAAACAACGAGACCGAAAATGATCGACAAGGAACTACTCGACATCCTCGCTTGCCCCGAGACCAAAGAACCGGTGGGGATGGCGGAACAAGCCCTCGTAGATGAACTCAACGCCCGAATCGAGCGTGGAGAGGTGATCAATCGTGGCGGGGCGAAGGTGGAAAAGTCGATGGACGGAGGCTTGGTACGGGAAGACGGGAAATACCTCTATCCCATCGAGGACGAAATTCCCATCATGCTCATCGACGAAGCCATCCCGCTCGAGGGTGTCTCCGTTTCGTCCTAGTTGTTCAAACTGGGGCGGCCTTTGGCTCCGGACCCTCTACGCGCATGAGCATGGTCTTACCGCCATCCTTGCTGCGCAGAAGCTTGATCCCCACGCCCTGGCGCTGCGCCTGGAAGTCCTCGATGAGTTCGACCGTGTGTTGCCGCTTGAGGAGTTTGTGCGCCAATAACGTGTCGATTCCCTCCTTTGGAATCAGCGCGTATGGTCTGCCCTGGTAGTATATCTGGTAGGCTCGCACACTCTTGCCCGCCGACTTCTCCTTGCCCGATCCGCCTTTCCGTCGCCAATCATACGTCATCGCGTAGCCGAAAAATTGGCCACCACCACGGCCAGATCCGTCGCCATGACCGGTCCCGACAGCAGTTCGAACAAGCGCAACGGGATCATGCAGACCAACATCAGACAACCAAGAAAGAAGAACACGAGTCGCGCCCGGTCGATGTCGGCCCCGGCGTGCTTGCGTTCCATCGTGGCGACGATCTTCAGAATCGTGCCGACGAAGAAGGCGACGAGAGCAGAATCAGGATGATCTCGAGCAGACTCATCCGCTGGTCCATAGCCTCGCGATATGCTGTCTCATTTTACCCATCCAACCTGGTCCTGCCGTAGATGATGTGCCTGTGCCGTGAAAGATAATCGAAACCACCGCGGGTGGATGTACGTCGATTCTGTCATGGGCCTGGCGTTCACCCTCCTAGCCCTCCCAGTTGCCTGGCTTCGGCAGATCGCGAATGCAGCCATCCACTATCAGGCCCTGTGCCCCTTCGCCTGGATCGCCGTCCATAGGGCGGAGCGCGATTCCTGTCCTCCTCCTGGTGCCCGACGACGATGTCCTCACGCTTGGGTAGAAAACTCAGTGTCACGGCAGTCCCCACCATCTTCTTGCCCGGCGTGAAGGCTACAGGGCCGACCAGGTAGTGCCGCAGGATGCCACAGACCTCGCGCAGGCCAGAGCTGATCGTTGCGGTACCGAAGTCGCGGAAGGGCTCCACCAACTCGGCGCTGGGCCGGTCGATCGGTTTCAACTTGCTCATGCGAAAAATCCCTCGGGATATGGGTCCGGATTCAACAGGGGCGCCTGCCAGTCACCGATCTGATCGATCGGGACCGGCGCCCCACCGCATTCGACATGGGACTTGAATCCCGCCAGAAACAGCTGCGTCTTCTCATACAGCTGCTCGTACGTCTGGGGCATGCGGCGCGTCTGAAACAGCTTCTGCATGGCCTGCACAATGGCGACCCAGAAGGCGGTGTTCGTCTCAACCGCCGTGTCGAAACCTTGCTGCCCGCAGAGACTGAACCGTCCACAATCGTTGGCTGTCTCCTTGACGCTTCCGGTAAAGGGCAGGCCGCCATCGCGGCCTTCGTGCTCGATCCTCAGGGTGCCTCCCGAAGACCGCCAGTCCCGGGTCTGATAGGCGACACTGCGGATACCGCCACCGACACAGGCGTAGGCAAAGAACAGGCCGTGCACGCCATGGGAGGCGTAGTCGGTGCTTGAGTTGGCAACGCAGTAACCGCTGATCGGCGTCGCTGCAGCAACTTGCCGCCGGATCTCCTTCAGTTCTGGTGCGTACTCGAAGGAGGAACCAGACAGGATGGGCGTGTCATACTTCTGACCGAGCGCGATGATCTGGCCTGCGTCGGCCAGGCTCAGCGCAAAAGGCCGGTTGATGAACATCGGAACGCCCGCCTCCAGATAGGGTCGCGCGAGGTCCTTGAAATGCAGGCAGGAGTCGAAGTCATCGAGGATGATCCCGTCTACTTTGCCGACCATGTCGCCGTATTCATCGACCACTGTGGCGCCGTACTTGTGGCCGAAGGCATCGGCCAGTCGCCGATCGATGTCCCACACATGGGTGAGCCGCAGATCGGTCATGCGCGTCTGTGCCGCCGCCAACCCGCCCTTATCGACCGATGGCTCGATGATCGGTCCCCAGACACCCGCTATATGAGCCATGCGCCCGCAAGCGAGCACGCCGACACGCGTCATCTAGTACGCGAGCCCTAGAACGCGGGTCACGGTGGCGGCGTCCCCGTCCGTCTGTTGCCGATACGCGCACGACGTACAGCCCCGGGGGCAGCAGTCGACCATCCTCTCCTCGTCCGTCCCAAGTTTGCACATAGGTCCCAACACCCTCTGCTGCCTCATGCAAGCGCCGCACACGACGGCCCGCCAGATCATAAATCTCGACGTCGACCGCCGCCTGAGCTCACCCGTCGATGGTCCCGCGCAACAGTCGTAGAAAGTTGCCGGACCAGATGCGCCCTGTTTCCTCTTCGGTGAAGCCACGGGCGAGCAGTGCGTGGGTGAGTTCGGGCAGACGGCTGACGTCGGGTACGACGGGCACGGTATTGCGCCCGAGGCCGTCGTAGTCGGAGCCGATGCCGACGTGATCGACGCCGACCAGCTCGGCGACGTAGGCCACGTGGTCGACGAGGCGCTCAATGGTCGGCGCTTCTGTGTCGATGAACATCGGCGCGAAGGCGATGCCGAGCACGCCGCCCGTATCAGCCAGTGCTCGGATCTGGTCGTCCGTGAGACAGCGCCAGTGTGGACAGACGCCGAATGCGGCGGTGTGTGTCATGGTTACTGGCAGGCTCGATAGTTCCAGAACCTCGTAAAAAGCCTTGTCGTTGATATGCGACAGGTCGGTGACGACACCCAGGTCGTTGCTGGTTCGCAGCACATCACGGCCAAAGTCGGTCAACCCCGCCAGATCGCGTCGTGCCGTATCGCGCTCGGAGGCGGTGCAAGGTCCGAACTGGCTGGGGCTGCCCTGCAGCATCGCCGCCTCGTCGCCGCCTTCCCCGTGGGTGATGCCGAGAGCTCGCAGGCCCAGTCGGTAGAGCAGATGCAGCGTGTCGACACTGCCCTCGAGCCAGCGGCCGGCGCCCTCAACCGTAACCAGCACGGAAATCTGGTGGGCGGTGTGAGCGGCCGATACGTCGTTTGAGGTAAGCACCAGGCGAAAGACATCCGGATGCGCATCGATCTGCGCAAGCGTCCGCTGCAACGTCACCCAGACGTTGGCGACAGCGCCATTGCCGACGATGAAGAAACCGCCATCGAAGCCACCCTCGCGCATGCGCGGCACATCCATGTCATATGCCGTGTCACGCTCCAACCAGCGAAAGGGGGTCTCACCCCTGGCAACACGCTCGACGGGTGTGTCGTTGTGGCCGTCGAAGACGAGCAGCCGACTATGCACGTGCCGAGCTTCCTCGAGTGTGATCGCGCTCATGACAACTGGCTCATCCTTACCTACTCCCAGATGATGACTTCGATACGCCGGTTCAGCGTCTTGTTCTCTGGCATGGTGTTCGGTACTGCGGGTCCTGGGAATACAAAGCCCCGTGGGCTACCAAAGCTTTCCTCAAACGCTGGACGACGACGGGCACTCAAGAGCCGCCTGGAGCCCCTGCGCAAGTTTGTGCGGACGGTGCGTAAACATGCCAAGGGGATCCTCGCCTTCGTCGATACACGCCTCACCAACGCCGTCGCCGAAGGCATCAACCAGATCATTCGCCTGCTCAAGAATCGAGCCAGTGGCTTCCGCTCTCTCGACGCCTTCGCCGATGATCTTCCTGTGCCCTCATGAGTCCGTTGAGGGCCCCGCCCCGGTTTGGCCTAGACATTAACCTCCTCGCCCGAAAAATAAGACTAAAAACAGAGGAACCAAGAGATTGGTTTGTTGCGGGGGAGCCGGAGAATGTGGTCGTATACCGATCCGACAACCCTGAGACCGCGGCGAAAGCGAAACTTGTCGCTGGGATTCTCGACGATACTGGCTTTGCCGCTACTTTGTGGGAATACAGTAGGTTGGCGACAGACGCGCAATATATCGGATATGGCCGCGGTAATTCAATTACATTCAGTGTTCTGTTCGGAAGGATCAATAGCAACCAGTCTGAGTCTGGTGCTGGCCATTGATCTCCAAGAGCCCACACCAAGGCGAGTCAGAGATTAGCGTCTACCTGCGCATCCCCGAGGAACCCGATTTCTGACCATCGGGAAATCTGAGATCGTCGGGGTGATGCCTTTTAGGGTGAGATTTGGCCGGGGAGGCTGGGGGCCCCAAGCCGTATTCGTGGTTTTGGGTTCGGTCGGTCACCAGGTGATCACCTGGTGACTATCCCGTGCGTATCGAGTTGGATGGAGACTTTATGGACACCCGGCTTTCCAGAACGAGAAAAGCCACCCATGGAATACCAATCAAGAGGTTCCATAAGCGGCTTTATCTACTGAATGTTAAGCTAATGGTGCGGGAACGGGGACTCGAACCCCGACGCCCGAAGGCACTGCCCCCTCAAGACAGCGTGTCTACCAATTCCACCACTCCCGCACTACACCGTTAGTCGAGTGAGTGCCTACTGCGGCAGGGCCGATGCCGGCTCATCAGCGTCAGCACCCTCGTCGCCCATCGGAGCGACATCGAAGGGTGCGGGCGTCGTCAGCGGCGAACCTTGCGAATCCATGATGCGTTCAGTGGCTGAAGTCGGTACACCTGCGTCGTCATCGTAGAGCACGGCCAGGAGCAGGCACATGACCAGAAATCCGCTGGCCAGATAGGTCGTCACCTTCGACAGAAATGATGTCGCCGCCCTGCCGCCGAGCACGGAAGAGGAACTGAGCCCCCCACCTACGGACGCTGCCAGCCCCCCACCCTTACCGGATTGCATGAGCACGGCGACGATGAGCAGGATACAGACGATGATGTGGATAACGGTCAAGACTGCTGTCATATCTCTTGTTCCGAATGTCAGCCGCAGGTGGAACGAGCGGCATTTGCGATAGCGGCGAAATCCGCCGCTTTGAGGGAAGCCCCCCCGATCAGACCACCATCGATGTCGGCCTGACCAAACAACTCGGCAGCACTGTCTGGTTTGACGCTGCCACCGTACAAAATTCGAATTTCCTCTGCCGAAGCAGCACCGAAAGAATCACGCAATCGGCCTCGTATGAGGCCATGTACCTGCTGCGCCTGTTCCGGGGTGGCAGTGCGTCCTGTGCCGATGGCCCAAACGGGTTCGTAGGCGACGGCAACCGATGCGAGTTGCTCGGCGGTAAACCCCTGCAAGCTGCGATCGAGCTGTCCGAGGACAACATCCTCAACGTGCCCAGCTTCGCGCTCTTCAAGCGTCTCGCCGATGCAGACGATCGGCTGAAGCCCCGCCGCAAGAGCCCCCACAGCGCGTCGATTGACACCCTCATCGGACTCTCCAAACAGCAGGCGGCGCTCAGAATGGCCTAGTATAACCCACTGGCAGCCAACGGTCAACAGCATGCCGGGCCCCACTTCACCGGTAAATGCCCCGGCTTCTTCCCAGTGGCAGTTCTGCGCTCCCAGTGTCACCCCACCACCGGCCAGGGCAGCACTCGCTGCAGCCAAACCGATATTCGTCGGACAAACGACAACATCCACCATATCCGTCGAATCAGCCACCAGAGGCAGCAACTCCGCCACCAAAGCAGCCCCCCTCCCCGGCTCAAGATTCATCTTCCAATTACCAGCAACTAGCGGCTTACGCATCACCTCTCACTCTATTCAGTTTGATAATTGTCTCTCCCCTCAGTCCACCCAATCACCCAGTTCTGACAGACCGTGCGGAACGCGACCGATCTGCGCCGTCATCCAACGCATCCACCCCCGGCAACGCCCGCCCACCCAGGCACTCCAGCGATGCACCGCCACCTGTTGAAATGTGCGTCATGCGTTTATGGGCACCGGCCTTGACCACCGCCGCCGCGGTGTCACCGCCGCCGATGATACTGACCGCACCCGACTCCCAGGTAGCCTGCTCGAGAGTCTGGGCAATCGCATTGGTACCAGCCGCGAAGTCGTCGATTTCGAACACCCCTACAGGGCCATTCCAAACGACCGTTCCCGCCTCGCTGATGGTATTGACGAACAACTCCCGTGTCTGCGAGCCGATGTCTACGCCTTCCCAATCAGCTGGAATCTCGTTCACCGGCACCATGCGCGTCTCTGCGCCGGCGGCAAATTTCTGCGTTACCAGGCAATCAACGGGCAGCACCAGCTTGTCTCCCGCCTTCTGCAGCAACTCGGCGGCAACAGGCACCGTCGCTTCTTCGAGGAGAGACTTGCCGATTTCGTGGCCCTGTGCCTTGAGAAAGGTGTATGCCATGCCGCCACCGATCAGCAACTTGTCGAGCTTGTCGAGCAGATGCTCGATGACCTCGATCTTATCCGAGACCTTGGCACCACCGAGGATTGCGAGGAAGGGTCGGGCCGGTTCCACGAGGGCCTCCTGCAGATACTGCAACTCCTTGCTCATCAGATACCCGGCCACATTGTGCTCGGTGTGGTGGGTGATGCCTTCCGTCGAGGCATGGGCTCGATGGGCGGCGCCGAAGGCATCGTTGACGTAGATGCCATTGCCCATCTCGGCCAGTTGCCTGGCGAAATCCGGATCGTTCTCTTCCTCTTCTTTGTGGAAGCGGAGATTTTCCAGCAGCAATACGTTGCCCGGCTTGAGATCCCGCGCCAGCCCCGCCGTTTCGTCACCGATGCAGTCCGGCGCCAGCAACACACTGGTTCCCAGATATCCGTGCAATTCCGTCGCCACCGGCGCCAGAGACAGCCCCTGGCTCACCGTCCCCTTCGGTCGACCGAGATGGGACATCAGGACCAGAGAGGCTCCCTTCTGCAGCAGGTGCCACAGCGTCGGCAAGGCCGCACGAATGCGGTTGTCGTCCGTGATTTTGGCGTCCCCGTCGAGGGGGATGTTGAAATCGACGCGTACCAGGATCCGCTTCCCGGCGACTTCGATCTCGTCAATCGTCTTCTTCCCCATGGATGGTCAGCGCTTTCTCCCCAAGCCTGCCATTTCGAGCCAGACGGGGCGTCAATTGAAAAACGTCAGCCAAAGAAAACCCGGGCGATGTCATACAGTTCGTCACCCACCATCTTCAAATCTCCAATCGCCTGTTCCAGGGGGATCGACTTGATCTCGTTCCCCTGCAGAGCGACCATCTTGCCCCAGTCTTCGGCTTGCACAAGGTCCACCGCGGCGATGCCATACCGCGTTCCCAGCACTCGATCAAAGGCTGTCGGCGTACCACCACGCTGCAGGTGGCCCAACACGGTCACACGCGTTTCGAAGCCTGTCTCTTTTTTGATGACGTCGCTCACGAGTTGCCCCACACCACCCAGCTTCACATGTCCGAATTCATCGGTCCCCGATTCCTGTACGACGTGTTTGCTGCTGTCGAAGGTTGTCCCTTCGGCGACGACGACGATACTGAAGTCCTTGCCCCGCTCGTGACGCATCTTGATGGTGTTGACGATGTCCTCGATCGCCATCTTGTGCTCGGGGATCAGGATCAGGTCGGCACCACCGGCGATCCCGGCATGTACCGCGATCCACCCGGAGTGACGACCCATGACCTCGACGACCATGACGCGGTTGTGCGACTCCGCCGTGGTGTGAATACGGTCGATCGCCTCGGTAACGATGTTCACCGCCGTGTCGAATCCAAAGGTGAAATCGGTGTTCGAGATGTCATTGTCAATGGTTTTCGGCACACCGACAACGGGCGCACCCCCCTCAGCCAGTCTGTGGGCAACGGACAGGGTGTCATCACCACCGATGGCGATCAGTGCGTCCAGCTTCATCCGCTTGATATTTTCGATGACGATCTCGCCACCGTCATCGGTCTTGTAGGGGTTGGTGCGGGACGTGCCCAGGATCGTGCCGCCCTTGGGCAGGATTCCCGAGACCTCCTCGTGTCCCAGAGGTTCCCACAGGCACTCCATCATGCCCTTCCAACCCTTCTGGATACCGCGAAATCTGAAGTCGTAGTGCGAGATCCCCTTGCGGACGGCCGCCCGGATGACGGCATTGAGGCCGGGACAATCGCCCCCACCAGTGAGGATCCCGACGGTCTTGGTGGCCATAACTGCACACTCTCCGTCTGGGAATGATGTCGATGTCGTTACAAGAATCCCGGTGCGGGAAGGGTGCCACGTGGCACCGGGAGAACGGGGCTAAAGCTACGTGGGACTATGAATTAGGTCAACGGAGCGTGTCCCCAACCTGCCGAAAAGGACTGGCCACGGCGAGGGCGATGATCCGAGCCGAACTCTTCGTCCGTAGTGCTGCCGCGCATGCCGACATGGTCGCGCCGGTGGTTAATACGTCATCCATCAGGCCGATGGAACTTGGCGTGCCGCGGGGGGCCCTTGGTGCGATAAAAGCGCCTGCCATATTTGCCGCCCGTTCTGTGACGTGCAAGCGGGCCTGCTGTCGAGTAGGTAGGATGCGTCGTACGCACCCGGTATCGAGCGGGATCCCGAGCACATCCCCAACGCCTTTGGCGATCTCTTCAGCCTGGTTGAACCCCCGCTCTCGCTGACGCGCCGCATGCAGGGGCACCGGCACCAATAGGTCCAGCCCGCCGAGTTTCTGTGCCAGGTCTGGATTCGCCCCCATCTGATGACCGAGAAATGACCCGATCTGCTTGCACCCGGCGAATTTGAGGTGGTGGATGGCGTCTGCCGCGACACCAACAAAATCGGTCAACACCAGGGCCTCTGTGAAGAGAATTTTCTGCCAGTGGTCACAGTTCGGACAGGATTTACCCTTCACGGCCAGGGCGTCGATTGGAGCTGAGCATCGTGGGCACCGATGCGGGGATGTGGTCTGAAGCGACTGGGTGCAGGCCCTGCACAGGGGGAGCCGGTCATCGGGGGCCTGCCATGCCTGGCAGGTCGGACAGTGGGGTGGGTAGACGAAGTCAAGCAGGGCGGAGCCGAAATGGGCCATGTGGGATGTGATGGACACAACCATGCCTCCAACAGGTGACAGTCGGAGCGTGAGAATTGCTGATTTCGTCTCACGAATGCGAAGATCATGCCATGCCAATACAAACACCCGCAGCCAATAGAGCCACGGGTGTTTGTATTGGGTGCTGCTAACTAAGCAGTGTCAGGCCACAAGATCGAGTTCGACCGACCGTGCTCTTCTTCCAGTTTTGGGGGACCCTCCGGTGGTAGTACCGGTTCGGTCTCTTCGTGGTGCGCCCTCAACGGTCTGACGTGTCATCGGGGACGCCAAAACCGGACCCCATGGGAAACCCATGCCAGCCCCGGGGACGCACGACGGATGCCGTGCGCTGCTGATTCTCCCGTCCGTATATCCGAACTCCCGCAAGGAGGTCTGCACGCGCTCCGCCTCCCGCGTGTCGATAGCGACACCATGTTCCGGGAAGCAGGTCGCAAAGCCGACGCGGTGATAGAAGTTGGCAATGCCAAACAGGACGGAGGCGTCATAGTCCTGCTCCTGCATTAACTGCAGAGAGCGTCACAAGACCTGTATTGCGAGGCCACGATTGCGATACTCACGCTCGGTGTCCACGCCCTCGATGCCGGCGATGGTGACGACACCGGCACCGATACCCATGTGATGATCGACGATCCAGTGGCGTGAAATGGACTTGCCTTCCTGCAGGATCTCGACCTTCCAGCCGCCATCGATACGAGACACCGATGGATCGTTGTACTTCATTAATAAGCTCCGATGATATTGATATTTCGCTCACTAACTCTACTGCATCCGTCGCACAATGTCACAAGACGACACTACTGAGACCGAAGCCGTATGTTACTGGCAATCTGTTCTCAGCCCGAAGCCAATAGGGGAGCGTCTTGCCACCTGCAGATCTCATGTCCCGCCGGCAGTGCCTGTCGACATTGGGTCAGGCCGCGGCGGCGTTGACGGCCGGTCCTCTTCTCGTGGGCGGTGCAGGCGCGCAGCGACCACCCAATGTCGTGCTGATTCTGTCCGATGATCAGGGATCCACCGACCTGGGCTGCTACGGGGCGACCAATCTGCACACGCCGAACCTCGATGGACTCGCCGGCGATGGCCTGCGGTTTACCCAGTTCTACGTCAATGCCCCCGCCTGTATGCCATCACGATCGGCCCTGATGACGGGACGACACTTCGTCCGCAGTCTGTCCAGCGACGGCATGAGTGGCGACGAGGTCACCATCGCCGAGATGCTCAAGGGCGCTGGTTATCGCACCGGCTGTTTTGGCAAGTGGCACCTCGGCCATCCGGAGTCGATGGAGCCTCTGGCTCAGGGCTTCGACGAGTTTCTCGGCTTCAAGGTCGGCGCCATGGACAACTACTCCCACTTCTTCTACTACGGGGGGCCAAATCGTCACGTGCTGCGGCGGAATCTTGAACCCTATCGGGAGGACGGGGTCTACTTTCCCGATATCGTCTCCAGGGAGGCTGAACGGTTCATCGACGACAATCAGGCGTCACCATTCTTCCTCTACCTGCCCCTCAATCAGCCCCACTACCCGCTGCAGCCCGAAGCGCGTTTCCTCGATCGATACCAGGGCGTGGCGGATGTCGCCCGGCGTTATCAGATGGCCAGTCTGACGTCGATGGATGAGCGCATCGGCCGGGTGCTGCGCCGTCTCGATGATCGTGGCCTGCGCCAGGACACGATCGTGCTGTTTCTCAGCGATCATGGCCATTCCCGAGAGGAACGAACCTTCGGCGGTGGGGGTCGCAGTACGCCATTCACCGGCCACAAGGGCACCCTTAGAGAGGGCGGCATTCGCGTGCCCTGTCTGCTGTCGGCGCCAGGCCGCGTGCCCTCATCACAGGTGCGGGACCAGGCGGTGACCAGTCTGGATCTGCTGCCCACGATTGCCCACATGACGGGGGCCGCTCTGCCATCTCGAGAACTGGACGGTGCCAGCCTGGCCGGTGTTCTGGCCAGCGCTGGGGCACCGTCACCTCATGGACAACTGCACTGGGTGTACGACAATTCCTGGGCTGTACTCGAGGGCAACTGGAAGATCTTGGGCGACGTCAGCGACGACTCTCTGGCGCTGTACAATCTGGCCCAGGACCCGGCAGAACGTCACAATGTGGCCTCCTCAAACAAGGAGATCGCCACCTATCTCATCGGTCGCCACAATGAGTGGATTCGTTCCATCAAGAAGGAAGCCAGCAGCAAGGCATTCGTCAGCCCCTGACACTGCGGTCTGACAAAGTTTCTTTTAATTGAAATATCTACTTCCCTATCTCTTGCCCGTTGACTATATTATCCAAATCTCCGCACGTGCCGAAGTGGCCGTGTGCTTCATTCAGTTGGCAGCGGTCTCCCATTCTGGCTCAGTGCAGTCCGGTGTGAGAAGACGACCAACGTACACACCAAACACGGGAGAAATGCCGTGTCTGAGCGCAAGACTGGAACCGTCAAGTGGTTCAACGACGCCAAGGGCTTCGGATTCATCGAGTCCGATTCCGGTGACGTCTTTGTCCATCACTCCGCCATCCGTGGTGAGGGCTTCAAGTCCCTCGCCGAGGGTCAGAAGGTGGAGTTTGATCTGGTTCAAGGTCAGAAGGGTCCTGCCGCCGAAGGCGTGCAGCCCGTCTAAGCAGTCCAGAAGCACCAAGTCTTAGAAAGGCCCTGTCATCCACCCGGATGGCAGGGTTTTTGTATACCGTGTGAGGGGTGAATGAACGACACGCAGAAATACCTCTTCGACCTGCAGGGTTACCTCGTCCTTGAAGGCGTCGTCGATGCGGCACTCGTCACAGCCTGCAATGCGGTCCTCGACCGTTATGAGCAGATGCCGGAGGTGGAGTATCCACCGCCACTCTGTCTTGGTCAGGAGAGGTCGCAGGAGAATCTGTATATCTCGAATATCCTTGAGGGCGACGACGTGTTCCTCGACCTCATGGACATTCCCATCGTGCTCGATGCGGTTTCGACCGTGACAGGTGGCCCCTATCGGTTGAACCACACCTATACGATCTATCGCTGGGGGGGTGGTTTTACCGGGATGCATATGCACGGCACGCCGATCATCCCGAAGTGCCAGTATCACTGCCGCAATGGTGAGATGGTATCGACCCTGACGAAGGTCGTATTCCCCATGCTGGACTGCGGTCCGGAGGATGGCTGTTTCGCTGTAATTCCAGGGGCGCACAAGAGCAATTTTGCCAGGCCCTGGGGAAATCACCCGGAAGAGAATCCGCCATTGACACCGGTGCCGGCCAAAGCTGGGGATGCCATCATCTTCACCGAGGCGCTGACCCATGGATCGATGGTGAATACTTCCGGACGCCCACGCCGGACGTTATATTTCTGCTATTCGATTGGTTATATGCCTGACTGGGGCGGTCAGGGGCTGGTATTTGGTGACGATTTCGCCGGACGCCTCAGTGAACCACGCCAGACGTTGCTGCAACTCAAGTAACCGACGTATCCCACTCAGGACAGGATCACATGCTGACGAAGGACCAGGTCGAGCAGTACCGGGAAAAGGGGTATCTGGGAGTGGCGGGTGTTTTCAGCCCTTCCGAGGTTGAAGAGTTGGGGCGGGTAACCGATGAATTCGTCGAGCAGTCGCGCGAATTCACCGAACACACCGACAATTTCGATCTCGAACCGGATCACACGTCCGAAATTCCCAAACTGCGGCGACTGAAAAGTCCAGTGCGTTCACACGATGTCTACAAGCGGGCTTTGCACAATGACAAGGTCCTCGACATCGTCTCGCAGCTGGTGGGCACGACGGGTGTGCGCTACAACGGCAACAAACTCAATATCAAAGGCGCCGAATCGGGCAGCCCTGTGGAATGGCACCAGGACTGGTCGTTCTACCCGCACACGAATGATGACCTGCTCGCCGTCGGCATCTGCATCGACGAGATGACGGAGGCCAATGGTTGCCTGCTCATCATCCCCGGTTCGCACAAGGGTCCCATTTTCGATCATCACCAGGACGGACACTTCGTCGGCGCCGTGACGGACCCCGATTTCGACGATGCCACAGCCGAGAAGGTGGAACTGCCCGCTGGTGGGATCTCCATCCACCACGTGCGCGCCCTGCACGGATCGCTGCCGAATCGTTCACCCAAGCCCCGACGTCTGCTGCTATTTCAGTATGCCTCAGATGATTCGTGGCCCTTGCTGGGCAGCGATTGGGATTCCTTCTGCAGCGGATATCTTCGTGGGGAACCATGCAATCAGCCACGAGTCACTCAGGTGCCGGTGCGTCTCGCCCTGCCGACCTCACTCAAGGGCGGGTCCATCTACGAGACACAGACCGTGCTCAAGAGCTCGACCTTCAAACACGCGAGCGCGACACGCTGACGCACGTCCGGCGAATTGCCTGCGCAAATGTGATGGGCCGCATCCATCGGATCAGCACTAGCAGCTGATATGCCGCCATGCACGACTTCACCCTCTATCTGATCAACAACCCTGCCCTCGTACGTCTGGAGGGTCATCTGCCGGTGATGGTGGAGAAAGGCAAGGAATCGCGCCTGGACGTAGACGGCTTCGACGCCGGTAGCATGGTGCATGGGCGGGATCCCAACTCGCCACACCTGATCAGCCTGTTTCTGCGCCGTCGAGATCGTAGTCGCGAGAAGGCGGAGTATGTAAATCCGCGTGACCATGCCCTATGGGATCGGGCCGCCGGCATCGACAGCCGCATGCACATCCCCGCTGGCCGCTATCGCAACAATCTGTCCTGCAAGGTCACGGGATTTATGGGCGAAG
>Ga0310124_10000439_pt1 | contig 28810 bp, 27 predicted proteins | sample CB11b_AW_Bot5_MG_FD_203507 | JGI IMG/M metagenome (GOLD analysis project Ga0310124, IMG submission 203507) | Marine microbial communities from Western Arctic Ocean, Canada - CB11b_AW_Bot5 | ecosystem: Environmental > Aquatic > Marine > Oceanic | place: Canada: Western Arctic Ocean | collected...
CGTCATCTCTGACGGGGCCAAAATTATTGCCGAAACCCTGTGTACCGAAAGGCACGACGGGGATCGATAATTCTGTCTTCCCCCAGCGGCGACGGGGACAGGATGCCGAAATCTCCATTTCTACGTTTCCTCGCTTGTGGTTTACTATATTGTTTTTTGATGAGGCACCCCCCTCGTACATCTCCCAATCTAAGCTTGGCGGCTGTCCTGGCGCTGCTGACACTGGCCGTGGTCCTGCCACAGCGGGGGGATGCGGAATTTATGCCGCCCGTATCGTCAAGGTTATCATCTCCCACAGCGGGGGTAAGGGGTCTGGGTAATCCGCCGTCAACAGAGGTGACATCGTCAATCTCTACCGCGAAAAGCGTTCGATGGTGATGGCGACCAGGACTACAACCAGGCGCTTTCAGAGCGACGAGCCAGTGCCGTGCGCCAGATGTTGATTGCCGAGTATGCGTTCATTCTTCCCGGGATGCTGGAGCCGTCGGTTATGGCGAAGAACGACCCCTGTTCGACAACAGTACTGCGGAGAACAAGGCGCTGAATCGAAAAATTGAAGTCATGGTCTGGTGGGAGGATCTGGAGGAGACGGAGAGCGACGAGCCGGAGGCGCCAACGCTGCAACAGACTCTTGACCAGGTCCACCTTCTCTCGTACCGTCCTTGATGAAACAAGCACTTACGAAACAATCACTTACGTCGACGTCGACCTAGCTGCGAAAATGGCCCTACCTCGACGGCGCGCGGCGTGGATCGTTGGCCTTCTCGCCGCCGCCGCCATCCCCCTGATTCCCGATCCTCCCGTGCCTTTCGAGCGCCCCTCGGAGCTTGATATCGAGTTGGTGCGATCAGCGGAGTGCCGTTATCGGGGGATTTCGGCCAGCTTTGACGAGTTGACTCGAGCCTACGCACTGACGGCTTTCACCGACGCCGAACTGAAGGGCTGGACGTCGCTGCCAAATCCAGAACATCCCGATACGGAGGCACTGATCCGTTGTCGCTTCACGGTCTCCGGCCACAAAGTAGATGCACCCGCTGCCTGGGGACCCGTATCGGCTGCAGGCCGTGCCGCCGTCGATAATATACTCGATGTCACGTGGAGGTTGAATACCATCGCTTCGGTGCAGGTTCAGCCCCACTCTCCCCTCGCTCAGGACGCCCTCGACGTATTCCGCTTGACCGTCGAGGGGTTGCTCGACCGTATGGTCTATGTCAACGATGAAGTCGCCCTGCTCGATGCACCCGATGGCATCAGCGTAGGCCGCCTGAGAGCCGGAACCGTTGTTCTTCGAGAGCAGAATGAGGGGCCATGGGCCTTCGTGCGGGTTCCCTCCGACACAACAGCGGGTTGGGTCCCCGGTGATCAATTGCGTGGCATCTCCGGCGCGGTAGGAGACTGACCGTGGAAGCTGTCATGATTGAGATGGCGGGGATTACCAAGACATACGCCATGGGACCCACGCAGGTCCACGCTCTGAGTGGTGTCAATGTCAACATCCACCGCAATGAGTATGTTGCCATCATGGGGCCATCGGGATCCGGCAAGTCCACTCTCATGAATATCATCGGCTGCCTCGATGTGCCCACCGAGGGGCTCTATCGCCTGAACGGTCAGATGGTGAGCGAAATGGACGACGACCAACTCGCCGACATCCGCAATCAGGAGATCGGCTTCGTGTTCCAGACCTTCCATCTGTTGCCGCGGTCGAATGCACTGAAGAACGTCGAACTGCCCCTCGTGTATGGTGGCGTTCCTGCCCGCCAGCGTCGGGAACGCGCCATGCAGGCCCTCGATGCGGTGGGTCTCACCGACCGCATGGATCACCGGCCCAATGAGCTCTCTGGTGGTCAGCGCCAGCGCGTCGCCATCGCCCGCGCATTAGCCAATGACCCGTCCATCATCCTCGCTGACGAACCGACAGGCGCCCTGGACTCGCGCACGGGGATCGAGATCATGGAACTGTTCACGCGACTGCACGAGTCTGGCAACACCATCATCCTCGTCACGCACGAGGAGAACGTCGCCGCCTGCGCCCACCGCATCGTCCGCTTCCGCGACGGTGTGGTGGAGAGCGACGAGGTAAAACCACGAGCAATGGCGCCGACCCTTGCGGGAGAAGCGTGACATGTCACGCTTGAGTAAACGTTGGATCCTTGTCGGCGTCGGTTTCGTGCTCGCCGCCGCCGTCCTCGCCAGTGGCGCCCTGAGCCCTTCCAAGGCGGACAACGCCACGCCGACGCTGACTGTGACTCTCGGTGAGTTCCGGGTCACCCATGTTGAAGCCGGCGAGATCCAAGCTGCCCGCGATGAAAAGGTCGTCGCACCGCGGGTACGTGGACGGCTCAAGATCGTCCACCTGCATCCAGAGGGTGCTCGCGTCGAGGTGGGTGACCTCCTATTGCAGTTTGACCGCGAACTGCACGCGCAAGAGGTCAAGGACAATGCCGGGTCTTTGGAGCAGGCCAAGGCCGACCTGACCAAGACCCTGGCGCAACAGGATCGCAACCGCGCCGAACTCCGCATGCAAGTGGAACAGAAGACGGCTGAACGAGACCTTGCCAAGATCAACCTGCAGAAAGCGAAGTATGGCTCTCCTGTGGAGCGGGAAGAGGCGAAAATCAACATCGAGAATGCTGAGCGCGCTGTGACGCAGGCAAAAACCAATGTGGAAGCGCAAGCGATCATCGACCAAGTCGAACTCGCCAATCGTGACCTGCGGATCCTGCACCGGCAAAAGAACTACGATCGCGCCAAGTCCGACTATGAACGCCTCAGCGTCCATGCCACACGCCCGGGAATCCTGGTATACGAAGAGATCCGCAAGCGCGGGACCGAACGGCGGGGCAAGGTGACGGAAGGGGATGTCGTTTGGGGTGGCACCAGCCTGCTGGCCCTGCCCGAACTCGACTCGATGCAGGTCTACTCTCAGGTCGGCGAGATGGATGTACAGAAGATCGAACCGGGTCAGCAGGCCATCATTCGACTCGAAGCCTACCCGGGACCCGTCTTTGCGGGGGTCGTGCGCCGCGTCTCACCCATGGCCAACGAACTCGAACACGCCCCCAACGTCCAGGTATTCGACATGGTTGTCGACATCTCCGAACATGACGACCGCTTGTACCCGGGCATGTCTGCCGCCGTCGAGATTCTCCTTGAGTCGGTCCCCGACGTACTGTCGATCCCTCTCAGCCTCGTATATCGCCGTCAGGATCGAATCTTCGTCTTCCGCAAGACGGCGAATGGATTCGAGACCACCGACGTCACCCTTGGAGCCGACAATGGCCTCGATGTCATCATCGAGAGCGGTCTCGCCGACGGGGATGTTATCTCCCTCACTGATCTGGGTTTGTTATGACCGAATCCGCGACCCCGCCATCAGCAGCCGCTTCGAACAAGAGCCGCAAACGTCTACTCGTCGCTCTGCTGCTCGTGGTCGTCGTCGCCGCCGGCGTCGCCGCCTCTCGGGTATTGTTGAAGGAGGAAACTTCCGCCATCGCCTCCTTTCCAGTGCAACAGGGGAAATTCGTCATCACCCTCAATTTGAAGCAGGGCGAACTCGAAGCGGTCAATGCCGAACAGATCAACGCTCCAAACGTGCGTGGGCAACTGAAGATCACCAAGCTCTTCCCGGAAGGGGAAGTCGTCGAAGTTGGCGATCTCATCATCGAATTCGACCAGGTCGAATTTGAGAAGAAAGTCACAGAGGAGTCGCAGGAACTCGAAGCGGCGCGAGGGGAGTTGAAAAAAACGACGGCCAACCAGCAGGTCGAGATTTCCCGTCAGCAGGGGGATATCGAGAACAAGGAGGCCGCCCTACGGCTGGCGCAGTTGCAGATCGAGAAGATGAAGTTCGAGTCCTTTATCGACAAAGAAGAAGCCAAGCTGAAAGGCAAGCAGGCCGAACTGGCGCTCAAACAGGCGCACAAGCAGTTCGAAGCACAGTCTGTCGTCGACAGCGTCGAGTTGCGCAAACAGGAGCTCAACGTCGCCGAGGAAGAACGAGAACTCGACCGGGCAGAGAAGGATCTGGAACACCTGTCCGTCCTGGCTGAAAATCCTGGCCTGGTCGTCTACGAGAAGATCTGGAAGGGCTCGAGGCCCGTAAAGATCCGGGTCGGAGACGAGATCTGGGGTGGCGCCACACTCGTCACTCTCCCCGATCTGTCGACCATGCGGGTCAAGACGTGGGTCAACGAGGTCGATGTCGACAAGGTCGAAGTCGGTCAACCCGTAAACATCACACTCGACGCCCTCCCGGGGCCCGTCTTCCACGGCAAGGTCACCAGTGTCGCCTCTCTGGGTCGGGAAAAGGAAGGGGACAAAAACGTGAAGGTCTTTGACCTGGAAGTAGAGATCGAAGAACAGGATGGTCGACTGAAACCGGGCATGACAGCCACGAGTGAGGTCATCATCCAAACGGTGCCGCTGCGTCCTGAGTTGGAAGAAGACGAAATTTCGGAACCGGCGGAGGGCGACATCGCCGACTTGCCACTCTACATCCCGATTGATGCCGTGTTCGAAAAGAGTGGACGGACTCTCGTTTTCCGCATAGAGGGTGGTCGACCCAAGGAGCAGGAGGTCGTTCTGGGCGAGCGCAATGACAACTATGTCATCATCCTGGAGGGTCTTGGCAGCAACGATCGAGTCACCTTGCGCGATCCGACGACAACCCTTGAGGAACTAGGTGGTGTCCCCGTCGAAACCGAGACGGCCTCCGCCGGTTCCGGCCTGGAGTAGTCAACACATACATGGATATCCGCGAGACCTTGGATCTCTCCGTCGCCGGGCTCACGTCCCACAAGCTGCGCACAGTCCTGACGATGCTCGGCATCATATTCGGGGTCGGCGCCGTGATCGCCATGTTGTCCATCGGCGAGGGCGCCAAACAGGAGGCCCTGGACCAGATCAGTCAGATGGGCATTCATAACATCATCATCCAACACTGGAACCCGGCCGAAGAAGACGGCACCGGAGAAGAGGATTCGGGCACGAGCAATCTGTCGGCGGGTCTCACTCGTGACGACGCCCTCTCCGTCGCTGAGATCTGCCCCCTTGCCGAGACCGTTGCCCCGCAGCGCGACATGAAGGCGAAGGCACGATACGAGAGCAACTCCTTTCAGACCATGCTCGTGGGCACCCGACCAGAATACCTGGACGTGCTCAATGCGCATATGGCCGAAGGCGTGTTCTTCTCTGAAGACGACCTGCTGGAATCCGCCCGCGTCTGTGTCCTCGGCGCCGATGCCAAACGCTCCCTGTTCTACTTCGAAGAGGCTCTCGGCAAGCAGATCAAGATCCAGGATCAGTGGTTTACCGTCATCGGCGTCCTCGCTGACAAAGGGGCAGCCGGTGGCAAGATCGGTGGCGTGTTGGAGGTGAGGAACACCGACGAGGACATCTACGTACCACTCAATACGATCCTGAAGCGCTTCAAGTGGGACCCGACAGATCCAGAACTGACGCAGGTTACGATCAAGGTCAGCGATCCCGATCGTCTGCAGGAAGCGGCCAACATCGTACGCGCCATCCTGCAGCGACGACATCGTGGTGTCGATGATTTCAAGATCGCCATCCCCGAAGAACTGATGCGGCAGAGTCAGAAGACGCAGGCCATCTTCAACATCGTCATGGGCTGTATCGCCGGCATCTCTCTCGTCGTCGGCGGCATCGGCATCATGAACATCATGCTCGCCTCGGTCCTCGAGCGCACGCGTGAAATCGGCATCCGTCGTGCCCTCGGCGCCCGTCGTACGGATGTGCTGGCGCAGTTTCTGGTCGAGGCGGTTATGGTGAGTCTGTTGGGTGGCATCATCGGCATTCTTCTGGGTTTTTCCATGACCAAGATCATCACCCTGTACGCCCACTGGAAGACGATCGTCCAGCCGTGGACCATCGGTCTGTCCTTCGGTGTCGCCGCCGCCATCGGCGTCGGTTTTGGGTACTATCCCGCCAGGCAGGCGGCGATGCTGAACCCCATCGACGCCTTGAGATACGAGTAACCCCACGCCACCCACCTTCCTACCCAACTTCTACCAATCGAATCTCCTGCTGCCCGCGGCGTTTGCGTTCGTGCGGGTAGGCCAGCGGATTCTGTAGATATCTGACACCGTCGATGCACTCGTCCCACGGGATGTGGGTGTGACCGAAGATGTGAAGGCTGGAGCCGGCGGCGCGCAATTGCGCTTCGAGTCGGAGGGTGCCAGACAGACGTGGCAATTCCTTGAATCGCAGATGCTTGACGGGTGGCAGAAGCTCGGGACGGGGCAGAAAGTGTGAGAAGGTGACCACCCTGTTCCCGGGGGGAGGCGACAGATGCTGTTCGTTGAGCGCCGCGAAATGCCGACACCGCTCACCATCGTCGAACAGATCCGATGGCCAACGACAGCGACGAAAGTCTGCCCACCGACGTGAGATACGTTCCACTGGCGTGTCCGCGTGCAATGTGTCACTGAAGGCCGGTTCGTACCAACCATAAAGGGGCAGGATCCAGACCTCCTCGCCCACGGCGGCGGGCGCCATCTCGACCTCCAACCGCTGACACAGAATCTGCAACTCCCGGAGCCGATCAAGGGAGCTGGCACCCCCACCCTCCACATCGTTGTCCTCAACCCACAGATCGTGGTTCCCCGGAGTGAAGAAAACACGCGCAAAACGCTCGCGAAGTATTGTCAGCAAATCTTCCGCCTGATCCTGCTGATGGGACAGATCGCCGGCAACGATCAGGATGTCGTCCTGGTAGTCGGCGCTGGACAGGGACTGAACCTGCGCCAGATTCACCGCATAATCGACATGCAGATCAGAAATAGCGTGGATGCGCATGACGAGCCGAAACCCGTTGATGGACAGTGGCAGGCAGGTCACTTACAGTATGGGCATGACCTATCGAGCGGCCGTCATCGGCCTGGGACGAATGGGCAGTACCTTCGACGACGAGATCGAGCAGGGCGGTACCCTGTTCTTGCCCTACTGCCACGCACCGAGTTATGCCGCCCACGAGCACATCGACCTGGTTGCCGGCGCCGATCCGCATGACGAGCAGCGGCACCTTTTCGCCGAGCGCTGGGGTCTGGGTGCCAAACAGGTGTACGCAGACTACAAGGAGATGCTTGCCGTCGAGCAGCCTGACATGGTCAGCATTTGCACGACGGCACGTGTACGTCATCGCATCCTGCTCGACACCGCCGCCGCCGGCGTGCGCGCCATCTGGTCGGAGAAGCCACTGGCACTCACCCTCGCCGAGGCGGACGATATCGTTGCCAGCTGTCGTCGGCAGAATGTCACCGTCGCCGTCAACTGCGCCAGACGCTGGACCCCCTCCTTCGCCGAAACGCGTCGGCGCATCGACAGCGGTGAGTTTGGCGAGGTGCTGCAAGTCACGGCCTACGCGAATTGTGGACTGTCCCACAATGGTTCCCACGCCATCGACCTCATCCGTTATCTCGCGGGGGGTGAGGTGAGTTGGGTCTTCGGCGAAATGGAATCGGACGTCGCCGCTGCGGGCGACGCCGACCTTGCGGGCAACGGCTACTTCGCATTCGACAATGGTGTCCGCGCCTTTTTGCGCTCCACGCCGACGGGACAGGCGTCGTGGGAAGTGGATGTGATCGGCACCGAACAGCGAGTGCGCTCGTTGGCGGGTGGGCTTGAGTGGGAGTTGTGGAGCACGGTCCCCGGTGGCCCACGCGGTCGAGGTGTGCCGGCACGTACTCCCTTCCCCCTGCCAGCGCGCATGCGTGGCATGGGGCTGATGGTAATCGATGACCTGATCGACGGAATCGAACATGGGACGAAACCTCGGTGCAGCGACACCGACGGACTCGCCGCCCTCGAAGTCGCCGTCGCCCTGCGTGAATCGCACCGTCAGGGTGGTCGGCGTGTCGACTTGCCCCTTGCGGATCGCAGCCTGGGGATTCAATCCTCCGAGATCCGGCAGGACGATGTTCCGGCTCGGGTTCGGCGGGAACGCGCGACACAATAGAAAACTCACTGCGGCAGACGCAACAATTGACTCGCGTTCTGGTTCAGGATGAGATGCGCCGAGTCGGCATCGACATCGATGATCACCCGCGCCATCGCCGCCAACGGCATGAACAGGGGCGCGTGCGAGCCATAGAGGAGACGCGTCGCCAGCCCGGCATCGACAAGGCGCAGCAGGCTGTCCATGCCGTCCACCTGGGAGGTGTCGGCGTAACAGTTTGGTAGACCGAGAATCGCCGGCGCCAGATCCAGCAGATTCTTCCATGTAGCGCCACCGACGACGACGGTTACTTGCGGGTGCCTGCGAGCGAGGTCGACAACCTCGGCAGCCACCGTGTCGGGGACGACGGCCCGCGGGTGTTGGCGACGTGGATCCTCCAGGCGGGTCTGCACCCAGAGTATGCGACTGGCCGCGCCAGTCACGCGAGTCCAGTCGTCCGCTGCGGCTAGTTCGAAGCCGCAATAGGATGGCAACCAGCGCACCACGCGTGCCCCCTCGTCTACGGCGCGGCGAATCTCGACCTCCCACGTCGCCATCGTCGGGTCGATCACCGGTGCCGCCAGCACTCGCTCGTCGGCAGTGGCGGCGGCATAGACAATATCGTTGGCGCGGTGCGCGTTGTGAGCCCACACCCCATCCAGTGGAGACAGCAGCAATACGGTCACCCCCACTTCGGTCACCGAATCGACGACCTCATGCACTTGCCCCGGTATGGCGAAGCTCCCCCAGTGACCTGTCCAGACACAGGTGTCGATCATAACCGGGCACGCTCCGGGAGCAGGCTCTTCAGGTTATCCCACAGGATGCGACGCTTGTCGGCATCGCTGATTCGGGCACCGAGTACTTTCGCCAGTGTCACCCCGAAGTGGCGGATCGGCGCATCGGATCCATATACGACACGATGCGCCCCGAGTCGTTCCACAGCGAGTTCGACCATGCCCGTCTCTGGATCCCCGCCAGACGTATCGACGTAGACGTTGTCGCAGGCACGCACGTCCTCGACACCACGGGGATTGCAGCCATTGAGGTGGGCCATGATGATCCGCGCCCGTGGATGCCGGCGCCCCATATCGGCAACATCGGCTGGGGTGGATTCGCCCGACAGATTTCCCGTCGTCTTGCGCCACGCATGCTGCAATACGGGCACCCCCAGATCGACGGAGCGCTCCATGATCGGATCAAGTCTCGGGTCGCTCGCCCGTTGTGCCACCCACAATTTGATACCCACCATACCCGCACCCGCAACACAACGGTCGATCTCGGCGACTGCCGCCTCCGGCGTCGTGGGACTGACGTAGCAGAAGGGCAGAAAAAATCCGTCGGATGCGTCGCGCATGGCCAACGCATAGTCGTTGGCGGCGCGGAATTCATCGGCTGTGGGATCTCGGGGCGTGGTGCTGTGCAATGAAAACAGACAAGCCCGTGTGATCCCGGCGCGACGGGCGGCGCCACGCAATCGATCGACGTCGCCGGCGACACCATCGAAGTCGAAGCCACCGAAGTTGTCGAGAGGGTGGACGTGCGCATCGATCACGGGACCGCCTGGGTCTAGGCGATCCCGTATCGGCTGCAAAGGGTCGGAATCCGGAGAAGCCATGGCCGCGCAAGGTAACCGAACATCCGATTTGCGGCCAGATCCATCCGCCCCTACTTCAAGGCAAAGACCGCCGTGACGAATGCCGTAACGTCAACTTTACCGGGTTGCACCGGCACAGCGGCATCGTTCAATTCCAACCCGCCACGAAAGATAGAGGGCATCGCCACCGCCGACGGGCATCCTCGACGGCGAGACGACGGGCGACATCTTCGATGGAATCTGGATTGGATACCGTGAACTGCAGGTGACTGCTGATGACGGCGGCGGCGCGCTTCATGATTCTTCAGTCCGTCAGTTCGTAGATAACCTGCAGGTGGGCGGCGAAGGTCAATTCTCCAGCGCTCACGGTGGAACTCGAAGTATCCATGGCTTTCATCATCATCGCCTCCGGCCGTACAGCGCGCACACCGGACTCGGAGATGCGCAGTACTTTGCCCAGTCGCGCCTCGTGCAATTGGGCCAGATGGCTCGCTTTGCCACGCGCATCCGCAGCTGCCAGCTCCCGTGCCTGCAACGCCAGTTGCTTGTCGTTCTGCAGTGAGAAGCGGATTCCGCGCACTTCATTCGCCCCAGCTTCGACAAGCCGGTCCAGCAGCTGGCCGGCACGGTCGATGTCGCGGATCGTCACCTGCAGCAGGTTGCGTACCACGAAGCGTTCCTTGGGCTCCCCAGCACCGTCACCACGTCGCTGGGGCTGTACCCTTTCGCGGTGGATACTGAAGTCCGATGTCAGCACATCCCCATCCTCCACTTCATTTTCGCGCAAGGCCTGTCGCAGGGAGGCGATGGTGCGGCTGTTCTGCGCCATTGCCATCGTCTCCGTCTCCCCGTATGCGGTGACCCCCAGATCGGCGATGGCAAGATCTGGCCGCGCCCGTACACTGCCCTCACCATTGACGGTGATGTGCCGGCCCGCCAGTACGTCCTGGGCCACCCCGGGACTGGCGAACAGCAACAGGCCAAATCCAAGAGTGAGCAGTATCTTCACTCGGTTCATCGATTCCCTCGCCTTCGGAGTGTTGTCATTGTTTTTTGTCATAATCCTGGTCTTGCTCACCACCGCCTACGGCTATCCTGCGTGGCGTCTGCAGTCGGCGCTTGACCCCACGCCCTGGATCGCCTGGTTGTGGACGGCGGCCACTGTCATTGCCGCGCTGCTGCCGATCGCCGTGCTGGCCATCCTGCGGCGGGCCGACACCCCCGAGCGCTGGCATCGTCCCGTCGCCTGGATCACCTATCTCGGCCTCGGTGGAACCATCATCCTCTTTGACGTCGTTCTATTGCGCGATCTCTGCCTTGGCGCATTCTGGCTTCTCGAACGATTGATCACCGTCGACCTGGCGCTGGGGCAGCGCACACAACTTCTCACCCTCACGGCCGGTCTCTGTCCCATCGTCGCCTTCGTGATCGCCGCTGTCGGCATCCATCTGGCCCGGCGCCGTCCCCCAATCCACGAGGTCACCATCGATGTCGCCGACCTGCCTCCGGATCTTGAAGGCCTGCGCATCGCCCACATCTCAGACCTGCACGTGGGCGCAACGATTCGCAGACCATTCGTCGATGCCATCGTCGACGCCGTGCAGGGACTCAGGCCCGACCTTATCGCCTTCACGGGAGACCTTGCGGACGGGACGGTAATCGACCTGGCCTCCGAGGTCGCACCCTTTGCCCGGCTGTCGGCTCCCATGGGCGTGTGGTGCTGCACGGGCAACCACGAGTACTACTCGGATCCACAGGCGTGGATGGAAAAAATCGACGATCTCGGCATGCACAGATTGAGCAACAGCCACGAAGTGATCAGACGTGGCGACGCCTGCCTCGTCGTCGGCGGCCTGCCGGATCCAACTGGCGCCGAGATATTTCCCAACGATCCTCGGCATACACCAAACCCCAACGCAGTCTTCAATGGGGCGCCCGAAGAGGGTGTGCGCCTGTTGTTGGCCCATCAGCCGGCGGCGGCTGTCTCTGCCGCGCAGACCAAGGCGGCATTGACCCTGAGTGGCCACACCCACGGAGGCCAGATCTTTCCGTGGCATCTGCTCGTGCCCCTGCAACAACCCATCGTCGCGGGTCTGCGGCGCCGTGCCGGGGGAGATGGCTGGATCTACGTCACCTCGGGTGCCGGATACTGGGGCCCGCCGATGCGCTTCGGTGCCTCCTCCGAGATCGCCTGCCTGACATTAAGACGCGCCTTGAGCTGACGACACCAGCCTACTCACCACCTTCAAGAATTCGCGACAGATGCTCGTGAAACACGCCGATGCGCTCCTGGAACACCGCCTCCACGTCCCGCAGTTGTTGCGCCCGTGCTCTCAACTGCTGGCCCTTCAGTAGCCACGGCGCTTCCATCGGGGTTGTCGCCGAGTCCCCACGAGCCGGCGCGCGGGACCGAGCACCCCGGGTCCGGGGCAATTCCGCACCTGGACGCACGATTTCGGCACCAGGCCCTTCCGGTCCATCCACGACCCGCATTCGCGTCATTTCGGTCTCGGTTCCATGCAGGCGGATCATCTCCTCCGCCAGATGCCAGAACTTCTGCATGGTCATGACTTTTCGATCAATCTGGCGGCACTGGCGAGCGATTTCACGCTGTTCCTCCTGCAGAGCCGCTACTCGATCCTGGGCATATTCGATCTTTTGCCGCAGCTCTTCTGGTCCGTCCTCCGCCGAGATGGACAGTTCGTGGTCGCCATCAAAGCGATAATGGGAGGCGCGAATGGCAGTGCCCAATGCCTCTCTCTCATCCTGAAACACCAGAAGTTGCCGATAGAGTCCCTCGTCCCAGCCCTCTTCCGTCAATAAACCGTGGAGCTGACCGATTTCCCAGTCGTAACAGTCCCGTAGATCCGCATCGAGGGAGTCACCCTCCGTCGACAGACTGTCGAGCTGTTTCTCGATCACCTGCAAGTGCGCGATCAGTAGCCGGGAGGCGGAGCGCACACGCAGCAACTGCGTCGACTCAGGATCCTGACTCCACAGACTCTCTGCCTGCTGCGACAGCGAGTCTCTTCGCGACACCAGGCGAATGCGGACCGACATGAGCGAGTCGGATCGCTGGTTCAAGTGCGCACGCCGTTCCTGCAGGATCGTCAGATCGCGAATCTGCGCCAACGCCGAACTCGTCACGGTGAGCAGCGGCAGGAGGAAGATGAGGGTGTAACGGCTCATGATTCTTCGGTGTATTCGACGCCGTACTTCTCCAGTTTGTAGTAGAGGGCGCTCGTCTTTATGCCCAACAGTTCAGCCGCCTGGGTTTTCACCCCCCGCGCCTGCTGCATGGCGCCGTGGATGAGCTCCCGTTCCAGCTTCTCGAGTTGCTCTGTCAGAGGCGTTTCACCAGGCTCAGGCGTCTCACCACGCTCGTGCGCCAACCCCTGTCTGCCCTCCGGACTGGACGGCACGCCTGTATTGCCATCGAAGGGTATATCCGCAGGGCCAATGGTCTCGCCATCACTGAGAACGATCGTCCGCTCGATGATATTTTCCAGTTCGCGCACATTCCCCGGCCACGGATAATCACACAGCAGCTGTAGTGCCTCATCCGTCAGACGCCTGAGGGGCACGTTGATTTCCTTCGACTTTTTCAGCAGGAAATGTTCCACCAGCATTGGGATATCACCCTTGCGCTCGCGCAGGGGGGGCAGCTGCAGGGGGATCACCTCCAATCGGTAGTACAGATCCTCGCGGAAGGTGCCCTCCGCAACCATCCCCTTCAGGGGTCGGTTCGTCGCCGCCACAACCCGCACATCCGCTTTCAGGGTGGTCTCGCCACCGACTCGGTCGAACTCCTTCTCCTGCAGCACGCGCAACAGATTCACCTGTGTGTCCAGAGGCAGGTCGGCGATTTCGTCGAGGAAGATCGTGCCCTTCTCGGCGAGTTCAAATTTCCCTTTGCGCTGGCGCACGGCGTTGGTGAATGCCCCCTTCTCATGGCCGAAAAGATCACTCTCTACCAACTCTCTGGGCAGGGATCCGCAGTTGACGCGCACGAAGGGGCCGTCCCGTCGAGGGCTGGAGCGGTGCAGGGCGCGCGCCACGAGTTCCTTGCCTGTGCCACTCTCACCGTAGAGCAGAACCGAGGAATCTGTGCCTCCCACTTTCTCCACCGCCGCCAGCACATCGCGAATCTCGGCTGAGTCACCGACGATGTCGCCAAAACGGTCACTGATCTCCTCCCGCAGATATTCGTTTTCGGCGCCCAGACGGTCTCGCTCGGAGCGAGCCAGCCGATGCTCAAGAACTCGCGAGACCTTGATCGGCAGCACCTGATAGAGGTCGGTCTTCTCGACAAAGTCGGCGGCACCATGCTGAATGGCCTGGACGGCGACCTCGATACTGCCATGAGCCGTTACCATGATGACGTCCGTCGTCGGCCATCGTTCCTTGGCCGACTCCAGCAACTGCAGACCGTCCATGCCCTCCATGCGATAATCGGTGACGATAAGATCGAATTCCCCTTCGGAGCAGCGCCCCAGTGCCTCGCGGCCACTGCTGGCTGTTACCACCTCATGGCCAAGACGCTCGACCAGTAGAGCCACGCCGGTGCGTACCGATTCGTGATCATCGACGACGAGTACGCGACTCATGTGGGCACCGCCGGCAGCACCAGACGGAAGATCGTGCCCCGTCCGGGTTCGGAATCGACCTCGACGTGACCGGCATTGGTCTCCGCCGTCTTCTGCACGATCGCCAGACCCAGTCCCGACCCCTTCTCTCGGGTCGTGAAGAATGGCTCGAACAGACGCAGACGCACCTCTTCGGGCACACCGGCGCCGGTGTCTTCCACTTCCAGGGCGACTCGATCTCCGGTGTCACCAATGTGCCGGGCACGCACCGTCAGCGTGCCACCTTCTCGCATGGCCTGGACTCCATTTTTCATCAAGTTCACGACAGCCCGTTTCACCTGCTCCGGATCCGCATGCACACGGACTTCCCGGGGGACTTCACCTTGGAAGGTAACACCTGCCGCCTCCATCTCTGGCGACAGGAGAAAGGCCGCGTCATCGACGACCTGACAGAACCGTACATCTTCGGGTTGCGGCGACGAGGGTCTGGCAAAATCGAGAAACTCGGAGATCACCAGATTCAAGGTGCGCACCTCGGCACTCACCTTCTGAATGTGCACCTTCCGCGGATCACCCTCCGGCAGTTCGTCAGCGATCAGACCGGCATAGATCTCGATTCCACTCAGTGGGTTGCGAATTTCATGCGCCACACCCGCCAGCATCTGCCGTAGCTGTGCATCCCGTGCCTGCAGTTTGCGCCGCATCTCTTCCATCGTCTCACCGAGATAACCGATCTCGTCGGTCGCCTCGACGTGAATCTCGCGCTCGAGATTGCCGCGGCCGATCTCCAGCGCTGCTGTCACCAGCCGCTGCACCGGGCGGGTGATATGACGGGCCACGCCGATGCCGACAAACAGGGTCAACAGGGTGCCGATGCCGGCGAGTAGATAGATGGATCGTTTGAAACCGACGATGGCATCCATATACCCCGCGCCGATATCGATGCCGACACCGGCGACGATATCATCGCCGTTGTAAATCGGTGCGTACCCCGTCATGTAATGATCGCCCGTATCCTCGTCCGAAAAGCGCTCGGTGTGCACCACTTCCCCACGCCAGACCGCCTCCAACTGACGCCTGTGAAAGCTGAGCAGGTGCACTTCGCGGCCGATGCGAGTCCCCGCTTCCGTATCGACGAGACTGCGACCATCAAGGTCAAAGGCATAGATCCGGCGCGCGCGAAGGGCGGCCTGCGTCGCCCGCAACTGGTCGCGTAAGTATCTGTGCAGATGGGTATGATCCATCCCTGGTTGCAGCCGCGTGACATACCCACGCTCGAGACCGGAGGAGACCAACTTTGCCTCGGATACAAGGTGTGCTGCCAGCTGTTCCTCGAGGCTGGCCAGCGCCTGGCGATACAGCACCCAGCCACTGCCTCCCACGCCGAGCAACGCCAGTGTAACAAAGCTGAAGACGAGTCGCCGTCCCAGACCGCCCTGGCGACGGAGTGGGATGCCACCGACGACGGGTCCCTGAACACCTGTCACAAGCACACCCGCGAGCGAAACTCCGGCAGACCCCGAACGCCGGGTCGCAGACGAAACAGGGCACCGGCGCCATCCCCCTCGGCGGCGCGATCATCACCACCGGCAGTGGTCACGTAGAGGTCGTCGAGACCGACGCCGCCAAAGCCAGCGCTGGAGACCTTGCGCGCAGGCAGTGCGACACGGCGCTCTTCGACACCCTCAGGGGTGTAACGCACCACACAGCCACCACCCCAGCGAGCGCACCAGAGAAATCCCTCCGCATCGACGGTCATGCCATCCGGCGTGCCCTGTTCCTGCGTGGTGTCGATCAACACCCTGCGATCCGTCAGTTCTCCCGTCGATTCCTCCCAGTCGAAGCGCGACACCTGACGCGTCGTCGAATCGATGAAGTAGAAGGAGCGGCGGTCTGGTGAAAAGCCCATACCATTGGAACACCCGATGCCTTCGAGCAGTTCCGTCAGCGACCCATCCGTGTCAAGCCGATAGAGCCGCCCACCGACACCGCCGCTGGCCATGGTTCCGCAATACACGCGTCCCACGGGATCGGCGATGACATCGTTGAAACGTGAAGACTGCTCCACCTCGATGCCGTCGACGAGGACCTGCAGCCCCTCTCCCTGGCGCCACACGGCGATGGCACCCCTGGACATGAACAGCAGCAACGAATCATCCGCTTGTACGGTGAAACCACCGATCGCACCTTCCACCTCGAGCACCTGCTCGTAAGCACCGGCTTCCGGATCGAAGCGGTAGAGCTTCCCCGCCGGGATATCCACCCAATAAAGACACGACTCGCCGGCGTGCCAGAGTGGGCCCTCGCCAGTCCGGCATCTGCTGTCGACGACTCGCTCCACCAGCGGCGTAGCGATTTCCGGTCCCCGCCATGGCCGAGCGGTGAGCTGGATCCGCTCCTCTTTCCAGGCGCCCCAAGCCGAGCGCAACCGCCGCGTCAGGTCCCGCGGTCGTTCTCCGTAAATGCGTGTCCCCAGGTTCAGGGCCTCGCGTTGCAGGGCATGGCGACGGTGACCGATCAGGACCAACAATGGCTCTGTCACGAGCTCCTCGGTAGCCCCTGCCCGCAGGGCATCGGCGAGTACGGCCAGATCGTGATCGTCACCGAGAAGATCGCCCAGACGATCGAGTTCGGCGTGCCACGCTTTCATCATCGTCGGCCACAGAGGACTCAGAATCTGTGTTTGGTAGTACAGATATTTAACCCGCTTACGCCATTGGTGCAGACGCTCCACCGACGGTCGCCAGCGGCACTCGTCAAACTCCTGCCGACCGCGGCGATAGACGCCACCGACGCCAGCATCCACCATCTTCCAGCCGCCCTTCAGCCGCCAGGCATCGACCCTGGTATCGACAGCCAGAGTATGAGCGACGACGTCATCGATGGCATGCTCTCTGGCGGCGCTTGTCGTCGCGTCCCAGGACCTGCGACGACGGGCCTCCAGGGCCTCACGCCAGCAGGCATTGGCCCGTTGCCCCTCGGCGTCGAGATCTTTTGTCAGGGAGTCGAGCGTTGCGACGACGACCGTGGCGTCCCGCAGACTTGCCAGCTGCCTGGCGGCATCACGGCAAGCGACATTCTCCAGCAGAAAGTCCCGCTCACCCAGGTCGCTGCGGATCAGTCGCAACAGACCACGCATCCGTTTCATCGCCTTGCGCGCAGAATGGATGTCGTCGTCCACCTCCCCTGAACCCTCCGTCAGGGCGTGGGCGGCAGAGGTCAACTGTTCGTGGGCGATCCGGCGAATCCCATCAGCCAGGAATTCTGCGGGATCCAGACTGAATGGCATCGGTGGATTGGCAGTCCGTTGGTGTTGGCAGGACTCTCGAAGCATACAGACGGGACCCTTACCTGTCCAGCCTAACAGTCAGTGGCTACAGGCACTTCCGGCCGATCTCACCAAGCTCAGACCGAAGTGGTCGTACCCCGCAAAGCCTCAGGCTTGCCCGGGGGAAGCTGACATCGGAGCTTTGCTGCAACCTTAGACAGGATCATTCACATGCTGCTGAAACAGTACTACCACGGACCAGCCATCATCTATTGCGCCGGCGGCTACCGTGGCATCTCGGCGTGGACAGCAGCAGGCCTCCCCCATGGGTGACGTCATCTGGCATGACGCCATGCAGTGGCCCTTTGAGGGCGCGGGCTGGACTGACACTGCCCGGCGCTATGACCGACTGCCCGCACGCGCGGAGTCACTCGTCGATGACGCCGTCTGGCACCTGTCGCGCATGTCGGCGGGGTTGTGCCTGCGCTTCACCACGGATGCTACGTGCATCCACACACGATACGACCTGCTCTTCGAAGAACTCACCATGGTCCACATGCCAGGCACCGCCCACTCCGGGCTCGACCTGTATGCCGAGGATGGCGCAGGGATCGATCGCTGGGTGGGAATCACTCGCCCCACGGCGCGTCATGTTGAAGCACCGCTAGGCAGAGGGGCTGGCTCCCGGCAGGCTCCGCTACACGTTGTATCTGCCGCTGTATAACAGTCCTGAGTCTCTCGAGATCGGTGTCGAAGCAGGCGCCACCGTCGAACCGCTGCCCAAGCGCCAGGAGAAACCCATCGTCGTCTACGGAACGTCCATCATGCACGGCGCCAGCGCCGCCCGTTGCGGCATGGCTTTTCCAGCCCAGCTGGGGCGTCGCCTCGGCACGCCGGTGATCAATCTCGGCTTCGCCGGCAATGGCCGTATGCACCCCGAAGTGGTTGACCTGCTCGCCGAATTCGATCCGTCGGTTTTTGTCATCGACTGTCTGCCCAACATGGCGGCTGATCTGGTGGCTGAGCGCACGATCCCCCTGGTGCACCGCCTGCGACGCGGCCATGCCGACACGCCGATCCTGCGTCAGTACTGAATCGGCACCATGACTCGGCTACGACCGGTGCACGACGCAGAGCTCGCTCTTTGACACCTAGCTGGATTCCGGGTAATTCCCGAGGTGCCTGTGCTCGCACCCGAGCAGGCAGCGATCAGATCCGGTTTTCACCGCGGAGCAACAAGCAATGATCCGAAATTTCTATCCCTCGATTGTGCTGGCCATAAGTCTATTGTCATGGTCCGGTGCCGATGCGTCGTGCGGCACCGCCGCCTGCCCCCTCGACATCAATGGTCTCGAGTCGTTCGACGATTCAGCGTCAGGTCCCCGGTTACAGTTCTCCTATGAGAGGATCGACCAGAATCAACCGCGTCACGGGACGGAGGATGTGAATTTCCAACAACTCCGTCGACCTGACCATGACGAGATCGAAACGGTGAATCGAAATTTGAGTCTGCAGGCCAGTTACCCTTTGGACGAGCATTGGGAGATGGGCGTCACATTGCCGATCTTGCACAGGCGACATAGTCACGTCAGCGTCGCCGACCACGATCACGATGACGATCACGGCGAAAGTGAAGAAGTCGACGACCACAGCGGCATCGACCACTGGAATTTCACCAGCGTCGGCGACGTCGTTGTGCGTACCGATGTCAGGCCCTTCGACAGATCAGTCACCGATCTTCGCATCGGCATCGGTCTGCGGCTGCCCACAGGTTCCACGAACGTACGAAGCTCAGAGGGTCTACTCGCCGAACCCGCCCTGCAACCAGGGACGGGCGCGCTGGGAGTCGTCATCGACGTCGGTTATCACGGCCGACTCAACACAGCCGGGCGCGATCTGCGTTGGTTTGTCAGTTCGCTGGGCCGTTGGAATCGCGCCGGCGATCACGACTACCGCCTCGGCGCCGAGTGGACGACACATCTGGGACTGCGCCTGCCGCTCCACGAACGTGTCGGGTGGCTGACACAGATCGTGGGACGCTGGCGGGACGGGGATGATGCGGGCACGTCGGGGGAACTGGTAGATGCTACGGGAGGCACTGCTCTGTTCATCAGTCCCGGACTGAGCATCAGGATCGTACCGGGACTGTCCTTTGACGGCTATTGGCAGATCCCCGCCTACGAGAACGTGAATGGTGTGCAACTCACGGCAGACCGCAACCTGCGACTCGGCTTCAACTACGAAATCCCACTATGGGATTAAGAGGATGACGATGATCCGCCCCTACGCCGCTGCTGATCTGGATGCCGTCATCGCCATTGCCAACGCAGCATGGGAAGAGATCTACGTCATGTTTCGCCAGACCTATGGCGAGGCCCTGTTCGCCGCCATCACACCGGATCCAGCCACTGCCAAGGGAGAACAGGTGCGCACCACCTGTGAGACCCACCCCGAGCAGGTCTTCGTCTGCGAGCAGGATGGGGTGTGCGTTGGTTTTGTCACCTTCAGCTTCGATGAGAAACGTAGCATCGGCTCCATCGGCAACAACGGCGTCGCCCGGCAGTGGCGGTCGCGCGGCATCGGCCAGCAGATGTATCAGGTCGTTCTCGACCACATGCGCCACCGCGGCATGCGCTTCGCCAAGGTCCAGACCGGCCTCGACGAGGCCCACGCACCAGCGCGACGGGCGTATGAACGCATCGGCTTTGATATCAGCCACGAGGACGTCAACTACTATATGCAGTTGTAGGCCTCAGTCTCGTGCATCGGTGCTCAACCGGCCCACCGCCTCCAGCAACAGATCGATCTCGGACTCCAACAGATAAAATGGCAGACTCGTGCGCAGCCCCTGTTTCGAATGGGGCAGTGGCTTGATGACGATATTCCAGCCCTGACGCAGGGCAGTGGCCAGCTCTTCCCCCGACCAACCCTGTAGTCCAAAGCTGACGAGAGCCGCCGACGCCTCCATCGATCGAGGTGTATAGAGTTCGGCGCCATCGATCCTGGCCAACCCCACCTTCAGACGATCTGCCAGCTCGCACACTCGCGTCCAGATCCTGTCGCTGCCGATATCGGTCAACCAATCCGTCGACGCCGCCCACGCGTGCACCAACGGCCACGACCACGGACCATACTGGAATCGTTGCGCCGTTTCGGGCAACGCAAAGGAGTCGGTGGAGAAATCGAGCCATTGTTCCGAGCGGCCGCCGGCGTAGGTGACTTCGATGTCGTGCAATTTTTCGCGCCGCACCCAGAGTGCACCGGATGCGTAGGGCGCCATCATCCATTTATACGAGAGCAAACCCGCATAGTCGCAACCAAGCTGTCGCAGCTGCATGGGCACAACGCCACAGGAATGTGCCAGGTCGAGAAAACTGAGGATGCCACGCTCACGGGCCAGATCACACAACGGTTGCACGGGTAGACGAAAACCCAGGTCCGTCGTCACGTGGCTGAGGGCGAGGAGCCGAGTGTTTGGCGTCAGCGCCGCGGCAGCCGCTTCGCGCATCGCCTCCTGGTCATCACTCAGCGGCAGTTTCACGACTTCCACACCGTATCGATCGCGCAGATGCAGGCAGGGCAACAGCACCGCCGCTTCCTCATCACCGGAAATCACGATGCGATCACCTTGGCTCCAGCTCAGACCCCGGAGCACGGTCTGGAAGGCTTCGCTCACCCCCCGCATCAGGGCCAGCTCGTCGGCGTCGACACCGACGAATTGTGCAAGCCGTTCCATCGTATGGCGGCGGTTGGGATATTCCTCTTCAGGATAGATCATGTGCAGAGGTCCGCGTACGAGTAGCTCTTCCATCAGCCGCAGATGCTCGCGTGCGACGGGCTCGGGGGTGATGGACACACCCCCATTCTGAAACCAGACGAAGTTTGCCAACGCCGGGAACTGGGCGCGGATGGCTGTGAGGTCGAGTAGGGTCGCTTCGCTCATCGTCCCATGAGCATAGGTGATTTCCCAGGCCACGGGAATTCGAGGCATGGCGGCGGGCGGCGGGTTGACGTAGGGTTTGCCAGATCCACCACCTGGAGACTGATGCCATGAGCACCGATCAGATGCTGAGCCCGGACAGCCGGGCCTTCGACTACCGCAACTACGAAACCGTCATGCCCCTGCCACAATGGGGTGATCTGGCGCAATGGAAAAAGGAGCGGCAGCAGATCCGGCGACATCTGCTGAGCTGTGCCGGCCTCAACGAGCAGACCGCCGCCTTCAAGGCCAAGGGACGTGTCATTCGCCGCTTCCGACATGAGGGTGTGATCGTAGAGAACATCTGCATCGAAGCGCTGCCCGGATTGTATGTCGTGGGCAATCTCTACCGACCACAAGTAAAAAAACCCGTGCCACTGATCCTGCACCCGCACGGTCACGCCATGCATGCCCGCACGGTGCCTTTGGATATGTACTCCGTCCCCCACCGGGCCATGAACAGCGCACTACTTGGGTGTGCCGCTTTCGCCTACTCCATGATCGGCTTCGACCACGACACGATGCAGCTCGAGCACCGCTCCCTGCTCTCAGGTCCAGAGAAAGGGGCCGCCAATGCACTCGGTCTCAGCATGTTCGGGCTGCAACTGAACAACTCGATCAAGGCGCTCGACTATCTGCTGTCGCGTCAGGAGATCGACGCGAAACGGGTCGGTTGTACCGGCGAATCAGGGGGGGCGACGCAGACCTACTTCCTCGCCGCCGTCGATGAGCGCGTCCGCGTCGTGGCGCCGGCGGTCATGCTCTCCGGCCACTTCCAGGGCGGTTGTGTCTGCGAGAATGCGCCACAACTCCACTTGCGCTACAGCAACCTGCAGTATGCCGGACTCATCGCGCCTCGTCCGTTGCTGCTCACGGGCTGCACGGGGGATTGGACCCATCACGCCCGCGAGCGGGAGTTGCCGACAATGCAGCGGCTTTATGCGTTGTATGGTGCCCCGGAGAACATCGACCTCTTCTACCAGGACGAGATCCACAACTACAACCGCCCCTCGCGTGAGGCCGTGTACTCATGGATGGTGCACTGGCTACTCGATGGTGGACGGAAAGGTCCTCAGCGAATCGCCGAATCTTCGGTGCCGGCGCCAGCCACCAAGGAGCTGCTCGTCTTCGATACACGGGTGCCGCCGTACAAAGGCGCCATGTCGACGCCCAAGCAACTCTTCAAAATGTGGCAGGCCCTGCACACCAGACCGGCGCCGGTCAGCGACATTGCCGATGTGCTACCCTTCGACGTGCCACCCAAGACGGATATCCTGATCCGCTCACAGCCCTCCCGGCGCTCCTATCGAAAACGGGATGGTGGCATGCACTCGATCCGCTATGGACGTTTTTCGCAGAGTAGCGCACTGGAGTGCCGCTTCCTGACGCCGTTGCGGGGGCAACGGACCTTTCTCCTTCTGCGCAGCTTCCGTGATGCCAGTGCCTGGCGCCGATTCTGCAATCGCCCCCCTGCCGGAGTGTGCAGCCTGATCGATGCGGGCTGCGGTGTTCTGGTCCCCCTGCTGTTCGGTCATTCCGGCTCCGCCGAATCCCAGGCCTTTGTCGATCGTGCCGACAGTTATCTCTCGTCCACCTTCGTTCCCACCCCCGATTCGCTGCGCGCCGATGACGTGTTGACGACGGTGCGCATGGCGCAGGTGGAGATGGGGATTCGGCCCGAGAGTATCACGGCCATCGCCGATCACGAGTTGGGACTTCTCGCCTGGGCTGCGTGGACCCGGCTGACCGCACAGATCAAGGCGGGGCCGCTGGTGACAGACTTGGGAGGTGCGGATCTGACAGCGCCCCGTTCGTGGGTCAAACGTTGCTACATCCCCCTGCTGCTCAGTGTCGGTGGTGCCAAGGCTCTGACGACACTGGGAAAGGTCACCGGATCTGTTAGTGGGGTACGGCCGCAGGACCAGGCGTTGTTGCCACACAGATGGAAAAGTTCCGCCGAGCGGAAAAACTTCGACAGCCTGCTGGGGACGGCGACAGATTAGCCCACGAGCCCCCATAATCGTTGACGCTGTTGGGGCCAATCCGACCAGGACGGAATCAGATATTTCAGCGCCTCGACGTCACGTGTGCGGCCACCGGAGGGGTAGTAGTTCCACGCCATCGCACGACGCGGCCCCGCCGCCGTTTTCACCCCCGTAGCATGCCAGCAGGAGGGCGTCCAGACCAGCGTCCAGCGCGGATCGAGAATGACCTCTACCTCGTGGGGATGACGGGCAAAACAGAGCTCTGGGAGTTCGTCGTGTGTGCCGGTGGCCAACTCGAGTTGTAACAGTTCCGCCGCCACCTCCTCGCGCTCACGGTGCTGACTGCCGGGCAGCACCCGCAACGGCGCGTTGCTCGAGTCGTGACGGTCAAGCGCCGTACGCAGTGACACCTGCTGCACATCGGGTCCACCATCGGCATGCCAGTGCACCTGACGTTGTGGCCGACCATCGGCGGAGACCGTCTTCGAGGCATCCCCCAGACCACAGGCCCCCACGTGAATGTCATCGTCGCCGAGGATGCGACGTGCCGCATCTAGGATCTCCGGTCTCTCCACCATGTGCAGCAGCAGTTCTCCCGCCATCAGGAACTGACAGGCGCCCCGATTGAAGCCCTGTGGAAATTCGGTGCGCTCCCATTCCGCTTCGATCTCCTGCTGGCGGAAGTCGACCTGGCGCATGCCATCGGCACCAAGAGGGTTGGGCAACAGAAAGAAACCATTGCGCTCGAAGTGCTTGATCTGTGCCTCGGTGATTTCCATCAGGCAGCAGCCACCGTCATCTGGCGCAACTTCTGCTCGTCGAATTCGACTCCGAGACCTGGCCCATCGAAGGGATACAGATAACTGCCCTCGGCGCGCACCCGCTGTCTTGCCGGGGACGTGGTGTACAACACCGGGCCCATGGGATCGCAGGGCAAGGTCACCTGCGGCGAACTGATGCCAACCGCAACCTGCGCACTTACACCAAGGGTGGACTCCTGATCGGTACCGATCAGACATTTCATCCCCGCCGCCTCCCCCATGGCCAGGATGCGTTTGATATGCGTCGGACCACCCGAAACACAGGCGACGTTGAAGGCCGTACAGGCGCCGGTGTCGGCCGCCTCATAGGCCTGCTGCAGCGTGTTGATGTGCCACGTTACCGGCAGATCGACCCGTTTGGTGAACTGTGCACTAACGCGCATGTCACGGCTGGGTTGCTCGAAGTGATAGGGGTCGTGATGGCGTAGTGTGAGGCCATAACGAAGCACCTGCTGCCAGTCGCTGAAGCGTCCGGAGAAGTCGATCGACTTCAGCCGCAACTGGTCGCCATGGCGTGCCTTCATCTCGGTGAGAAACCGATTGTCGAGCTCGGCGTCGCCGGAGATATAAAAGCGAAACAGATGGTGTCCCAGATCGACGAGTCGTTGTAGATACGACCCGGCACGATCAAAGTCCTGTTTTACCTGCCAGCCAAAAATCGGGTAACAACAATACAACCTCTCCCTGACCATACCACCCAGCAACTGATATGCGGGCACGCCCTGCACTTTTCCATTCAGATCGTATAAGGCCAGGTCGATGGCGGATGCCACGTGACTGTCGCTGACCGTGCTGCCCCAACTCTGGGTACGCATGAATTCGTTGATCTGCGTGATCTGGCGCGCATCCTGGCCGCGCAACTTTTCATTCAGTGCTGACGCCAGGGCGGGCACATCGGCACATTGGCTGTCCGATGCTTCACCCAGGCCAAGCAGACCCTCCGGCCCGTCGTCGACATGAATCTGCACCAGTGTGTGACCCGAAACATGCCCATAAAATCTGGGTGTCTCGATCTGTATGACATCGATCTTCTGGATGTTCATAGGTCTAACCCTTTGTCACATTCGGCGCGGGCGCCGCAGATGCCCATTCGGGACCGGCGAGTGCCGTTGCCAGTGTCCGTGCCACACTGACCGCGTGGGCACATGTCGCTTCTTCGGTGATGGTGTAGATCTGGTAGCAGTAGGACAGTGTGCCAAAACGATCTGCCAGGTTGGTGAATTTGCCGGCGTCGCACAGGGGCGTGGTGCGCTCGATGGGGGTCACCCGCCAGTCGCTGTTGAGTGCCAGTAGCGCCTCGTCCACCTGGGCCAGCAGCTGCCGGCGTTCCTCTCCAGGAAACCACTCCGGCGCCATGGGATTCAGCTTGTGATGGCGCACATCCTGGTAGTGGGTGTGCAATTCCATATAAGACAGAGGTCGCAGCTCGGCGGCATACTCCCACAGGACACGCGTCTCCGCCGGTGCCTCCTGCCCGGCCAGCAACCGCCCGAAGCTGAACATGGGCACCTCGGCAATACCATTCGTACAGGACCGGCCATCAGCGCTGCCATCCGGATTCGGCAGTGGCACAAAGGCGAAGCGGAAGCGCTCCAGCAGTCGTTGCGTGAGGGCACTGCCGTCCGTCAACCAGTGGGCGATGGCCAGCACCGGCCGTGCCGCCGGCTCGGCAGGCTGCATGGTGGCAGCGAAGAGAATCGTGTCGTCGTAGCGAAATCCTGTGGATTCCAACGCCACGATGGCGCGATCCGCTGCGGATCGGCCGAGTTCTCGCAGTTCGAAAGGCCCGTGCTCGGCCAGAGCCGTCATCTCGTCGAGCACATCATCGCCATGCACATACGGTTTGTTGGCCACGTGGACCAACTCCCCGGGCTCCAAATGCAGGTCCAGATCGACGTGGGAGCCCTCGACGAAGGTGGTATCCGCAGCCTGAATTGGCCACCAGCGGCCATGACGGAGGATCCAATAGGGCGGCGCCATGTACGCGGCGCCATTGGTCTTGGTGAAGTGAAAGCGCAGTGTTGCATCCCGTGGCTCGCCGGCGTTGCTGACGACACGGACGTGACAGGCATATTCCCGCGGCACACCTGCGCCACCAAAATTGACTTCAAGCGCCTCGAAGAACCAGCCGGGGACCTGCTCGGGTTTTGGCTCGATTTCGATCAGGCCCGCTGTCTCACGACGGATTTCTCCGGCGCTGCTGCCTTCAAAGTCGGTGTCGATGTGGATGTCGTGGGCGGTTTCCATGGGTGGTGGCCTGTCGCTCGAGGGGTTCTCAAGCAAGGCGCCTACGCATGAGGGCGCAAGGAGGACGGCCCCAGCAAGACCGATTACCCATCGATTTGGGTGAAATGACGCGGGCAAATACCCCATCCCCGGCTTTCAGAGCGTCCACGAGAGGAGCATTTCACCGACTTCGTAGCGATTTCGGTAAAACCAATTGCAAATAGATACTGATAGTTACGAGTGATACTCCCCAGAACGGATAACGAGTGTCCCTGTGAGACTTTTGGCAAAGTCAAGAAGGACTTCAATATCCGGATCAAGGTCTTCGGCTTTTCACGCTACTCCCTGGGGAGTTGACCCATGAATTTGATGCGCGCCACCCTCATCAGAACCCCGTGGTCAGCGCCATCACCGGGGTTACCGACTTCCTCGCAGCGGCCGACGTCAACCGGTTAGCGACAGACAGGGTGTCCGGCTGCACCTGCCGACATCTGCCCAGCGTTACAGGGCGTTGCAGAGGGAACGTCGGTCCGCTTCGCCTGCGCTCGCAATTCTCTCTTGCAGAGGATTGGCCTCGCCCAAGCCGGTTTGGGCTCCTTAGAAGTTGGAGTTCCGTTCATGTCCTACACCGTTACCAGAGAATTACCAGGATTCAGGTCCAGATCAGCGTGGAAACCGGTTAGATACTCTACAGGCTGTACTGCGGAATCTTGAGCAGCTCCCCGTCCCTGAGTGCCGACTCGTGAGCGACGATGCCACCCACCGTCATGTTCAGCGACTGAGCAATGTCCACCAGGGGCGTACGCTGCTGCAGAATGGCCTCGACGAACTCGCTCATCAGGTAGCCATGTGAGCCGCCGTGACCGCCTGCATCGACACCCGGGGGCAGGGGCGGCCGGGTGATGACCGGTGACTCATCGTCGGGCTGGCCGCTCTTGAAGTCGCCGTAGAAGGTTCCCCTCTCGGTACGAACCCTTCCCCTCTCGCCGCCCACACCGGGTGTATCCCAGCTCACCCCCATGCGGGCCATGCTGCCCTCGCTGGTGCGGAACAGCGCGATCTCAGTGCCGAAGGGATTGCCGAAGCGGTTGTTCTCAGCCTTCAGGTGGTCGATGGGGCTGGGAAACCCCATGCAGGAGACCTCGGTGAAGCTGCCACCGGTGACTCCGACGTAGTAGGCATTGGAGTGGGTGGGATACCACTGTGGCGGCAGTCCGGTGCGCCAGCTCTCGTGCGCGGCAAGAGGTGTGCCGAAGTAGTGCCAGTACTCACCCTCGGCGTAGATCACTTTACCCAGCGCCCCGGAGCGGTACATCTCCCGCATGCGGTAAAGATCGTCGTGATAGTAGGAGGTCTCGAACATCATGTATTGCCGGTCCGACGCTCGATAGGCTTCGTAGAGAGCGTCCGCATCTTCGAGGGAGCCGAACACGGCCGGCACGGCCGAGGCCACATGCTTACCGGCCTGTAGAGCCGCAATCGCCAGCCGCGCATGGCTCGGCGCATCCGTGGCGATGAAGACCGCCTCCAGCGTGTCGTCGCCGATCAGGTCCTCACACGACTCGTAGGTGGTTTCGCAACGGCACGCGGTGGCCAACTCGGCCCGCTTGTCGGGGTCGAGATCGCTAACGGCAGCGACGATCACATTGGGGTGGTGCTGAAAGTGGAAGGCCGACCCGAAGCCGCACACTCCCTGCCCGGCGATGCCCACGCGAATCTTGCGGTCGGAAACGGGGCACCATTCCCTTGCGGCCTCAGTGTCGGTCTCGGCTGGCTCGAAGCCCTGGATGGGGGTCGCGTCTTCGGTCGTTGGGCTCATTTGTTCCTTCATCGTTCGCTTGTGGTCGATCAGCCTGGCGGCAAGCTCTATTCAAGCCGGCTCAAAGGGCTCCATTCTTTGCGGAATATCATCCTGGCAGTGCCGGTCTTAGGATCCAACTCGACCGGTAGCAAGAGATAGCGTGACTTGTTGATGTCTCCTTGTCAGGAATCCACCACTGGTCGCACAAGGCCATCAACGTATCGGACTCCTTCAGGTAAATGAGATCACTCACCTGAGAGTCCCACGTTTTCTTTTCGCTTATGTCTTTCGGTTTGGAGTAGGCCCGAGCGGAGAATCGGCAACCGTGCAAACGGTCTCTGATGAGGCCCACCCATGCACGCCGGATGCGACCGCGATGTATTTGTCCGTCCGGGTGATCCGCTACGGCCACCATGAGGAAGGACGCAGGCATGTGCAGATACCAGCGGTACCACATCACGTACTTCTCTGTCTTGTCGTTGTAGATGACGTGCGAACGACCCGTGGCACCCTGCTCTACCCCAGCCATGCTCCGGGCGGGGCAAGGCCACGCCTTTGTATGTCCAGTTCATGAGGTCGGTGGACCGGTA
>Ga0310124_10000441_pt1 | contig 28804 bp, 22 predicted proteins | sample CB11b_AW_Bot5_MG_FD_203507 | JGI IMG/M metagenome (GOLD analysis project Ga0310124, IMG submission 203507) | Marine microbial communities from Western Arctic Ocean, Canada - CB11b_AW_Bot5 | ecosystem: Environmental > Aquatic > Marine > Oceanic | place: Canada: Western Arctic Ocean | collected...
ATTGAATCGTTCTTGTATGAACACAAGAAATGATGGCCTAACAAATTGATTCCATAACATTTAGCGTAGTGGAGATTTTTAGAACAGCAAACTGCAAACCTAATTTGTTTCGCTCTGGTTCCTGAAGAGTTGCCAATAAAAAAGCGCAGACCTTTCGATCTGCGCTTTTCGTTTTTGCTTAACCTAGCCTAGATTAATGCGGACTGTAAGAAAGTGATTAACCCACATTCTTACGTGCGTTTTGGAACATACGCATCCAAGCGCCGTTCTCGCCCCAACCTTCTGGAGACCAAGAGTTTGCAACCGTGCGGAATACACGCTCTGGGTGCGGCATCATGATAGTCACGCGGCCATCGGTCGTTGTTAGACCTGTGATAGCGTTTGGCGAACCGTTCGGGTTGTTCGGGTATTGCTGCGTTTGGTTACCGTTGTTATCAACGTAACGTAGAGCAACCGTACCTGAGTTTTCAATCGCGTTTAGGTGGTCGTTGTCACGCACTTCTACGCGGCCTTCACCGTGAGAAACAGCGATTGGCATACGAGAACCTTCCATGCCGTTGAAGAATACAGAATCAGACTTCTGAACTTCAACTAGGCTGAAACGAGCTTCAAAACGTTCTGATTCGTTACGAACGAAACGTGGCCAGTACTCTGCACCAGGGATAAGTTCACGCAGGTTAGACAACATCTGACAACCGTTACACACACCTAGAGAGAAAGTATCTTCACGCTTGAAGAAGTTTTCAAATTGGTCACGAGTAGAGTCGTTAAATAGAACCGACTTAGCCCAACCTTCACCAGCGCCCAGTACATCACCGTAAGAGAAGCCACCACATGCCACAAGGCCATTGTACTCTTCTAGTACCGCTTGACCCGTTAGGATGTCGCTCATGTGAATATCGGTTGCTTCGAAGCCTGCGCGGTCAAATGCTGCTGCCATTTCAACGTGAGAGTTAACACCCTGCTCACGTAGAATCGCCATCTTAGGCTTAGCGCCCGTGTTGATGTAAGGGGCAGCAATATCTTCATTTACGTCAAAGCTTAGTTTCACGTTCAGACCTGGGTCTGAATTGTCTTTCTTCGCTTCGTGCTCTTGGTCTGCACAGGTTGGGTTATCACGTAAACCTTGCATCTTGTGCGTCGTTTCAGCCCAGATAGTACGCAGTTCAGTACGGTTACGCTGGATTACAACGTCTGCGCCTGACTTAATCACTAGCTCATCTGAATCTTGAACCGAACCAATCACATGTGAACATGCTTCTAGGCCGTTTGCTGCAAGAGTAGAAAGTACTGCGTCTAGGTCGTCGTTACGAACTTGAATTACTGCACCTAGCTCTTCGTTGAAGAGTGCTGCTAACGTATCTTCACCTAACGCTTCAATGTTCGAGTTAACACCACAGTGACCCGCGAACGCCATTTCAGCTAGCGTTACGAATAGACCGCCATCGCCTTTATCGTGGTAAGCCACAACTTGGTCGTTAGCTACAAGTGCTTGAACGCCTTCGTAGAAGCCTTTTAGCTGTGCCGCGTTGTCTACGTCTGCTGGCTTATCACCAAGCTGCTTGTAAACTTGTGCAAGCGCTGTTGCGCCCATACGGTTTTTGCCGTTACCTAGGTCGATAAGAACTAGGCTTGTATTACCTTTGTCAGTGCGCAATTGAGGAGTGATTGTCTTACGAACATCTTCAACACGTGCGAACGCAGTGATAACAAGAGATAGTGGAGACGTTACTTCTTTCTGCTCGCCATTCTCTTCCCACTTAGTCTTCATCGACATTGAGTCTTTACCTACTGGGATAGTAAGACCCAGTGCTGGACATAGCTCTTCACCTACGGCTTTAACCGCTTCGTAAAGGCCTGCATCTTCACCTGGGTGACCTGCTGGAGACATCCAGTTAGCCGACAGTTTAATGTGTTTGATATCGCCGATGTTAGTCGCTGCGATGTTAGTAATTGCTTCACCAACCGCTAGACGAGCTGACGCGCCGAAGTCTAGTAGTGCCACTGGCGTACGCTCACCAAGAGACATTGCCTCACCGTGGTAAGAGTCGTAACTTGCTGCTGTTACTGCACAGTTAGCAACAGGAACCTGCCATGGGCCAACCATTTGGTCACGAGCCACAAGGCCTGTTACCGAGCGGTCACCGATAGTAATAAGGAATGTTTTCTCTGCCACTGTTGGTAGGCGAAGAATACGGTCAACTGCTTCGTTTAGTTCGATACCAGAACGGTCAATCGCAGGGTTGTTTGCTTTTAGCGTCTTCGCGTCACGGTGCATCTTAGGCGTTTTACCTAATAGGATGTCCATCGGCATGTCGATTGGCGTGTTGTCGAAGTGTGAATCTTCTAATTTAAGATCACGTTCTTCTGTTGCTTTACCAACAATCGCGAATGGAGCGCGTTCACGCTTACAAATCGCTTCAAATGTCGCTAAGTCTTTATCAGCAACCGCCATTACGTAACGCTCTTGAGATTCGTTACACCAGATCTCAAGTGGGCTCATGCCCGGCTCATCGTTTGGCACGTCACGTAGGTTAAAGATACCGCCACGCTCGCCATCGTCGACGAGCTCAGGAAGTGCATTCGAGATACCGCCCGCGCCTACATCGTGGATGAATGCGATTGGGTTCGCATCACCAAGCTGCCAACAACGGTCGATAACTTCCTGGCAACGACGTTCCATTTCTGGGTTTTCACGTTGTACAGAAGCAAAATCCAAGTCTTCAGAAGAAGAACCCGAATCCATTGAAGATGCAGCACCGCCACCAAGGCCGATGTTCATTGCTGGACCGCCAAGAACGATTAGGCTTGCACCTACTGGGATCTCTTTCTTCTGAACATGATCATCACGAATGTTACCTAGACCACCAGCCAGCATGATTGGCTTGTGGTAACCACGTACTTCTTCACCTGCGTGAGAGTTTACTTTCTCTTCGTAAGTACGGAAGTAACCTAGTAGGTTTGGACGACCAAATTCGTTGTTGAATGCTGCGCCACCAAGAGGACCTTCAAGCATGATATCCAGAGCAGTTACGATACGGCTCGGCTTACCAAAGTCTGTTTCCCAAGGTTGAACGAAGTTCGGAATCTTCAGATTAGATACAGAGAAAGCAACCAGACCCGCTTTTGGCTTACCGCCAATACCAGTCGCGCCTTCATCACGGATTTCACCGCCTGAACCTGTCGATGCGCCCGGCCATGGAGAGATTGCCGTTGGGTGGTTGTGCGTTTCAACTTTCATCAAGATGTGTGTTTTTTCTTGGTGGTAGTTGTACTGGCGAGTTTCTGGATCTGGGAAGAAACGACCGACTTCAGAACCTGTCATTACCGCTGCGTTATCTTTATAAGCAGACAGAACGTGTTCTGGTGTCGTTTCAAAGGTGTTCTTAATCATCTTGAACAATGATTTTTCTTGCTTAACGCCATCGATAGTCCAATCAGCGTTAAAGATCTTGTGACGACAGTGCTCTGAGTTCGCTTGTGCAAACATCATTAGCTCGATGTCAGTCGGGTTACGACCTAGCTTCTCAGTGAAGCTTTCAAGAAGGTAATCAATTTCGTCTTCTGCAAGTGCTAGACCTAGGGTAACGTTTGCTTGTTCAAGCGCTTTACGTCCGCCAGTTAGTAGGTCAACTTCCGCATAAGGAGCAGGCTCAGCAACAGTGAACAGTGCCGCCGCTGATTCGAAGTCAGTGAAAACGACTTCCATCATACGGTCGTGAAGAATGGCTTTCAGCTCAACAAGTTGAAGCTCAGAAAGTTCAGAAGAGGTTTCAATGTAGAAAGCAGTACCGCGCTCTAGACGTGACACTTTAGCCAGTCCGCAGTTGTGTGCGATATCTGTTGATTTTGAAGACCAAGGCGAGATAGTGCCCGGGCGTGGCGTTGCAAGCAGCAGTAAACCTTCAGGTTCATGCTCTTCAATCGTTGGACCGTAAGTCAGTAGCTTTTCTAGCTTCTCAACTTCAGACTCATCTAGGTCTGCCGTTAGATCAGCAAAGTGGGCAAACTCAGCGTAAATACCCGTTACAGGTAAGCTTAATTCACGACAAAGCTCTAAAAGCTTGTTAACACGAAACTCAGATAGAGCTGGGGAGCCACGCAAAATTCTCATGTGCTTACGTCTCTTATGCAGTTGATTAAGGTAGTATTGGAATAAATTCAGTGGGTTATAGGAACAACCTAACTGTTTTCTTCGAAGCTATTCCCGAAGGTTGCCAAACCTATGCCGATTCCACCTCTTCAATGCGAGCGCATTATAAAGCATTTCTTTTTGTGACGTAACACCAAAAGCAACCGTTTGCGTTATTTTTTTTATCTTTCTGTGTAAATGGTACTTTTGCTGCATTTATCACCACTTTTACAACTGTTTAAATAAACCTGCTTTGCCAGCCTTGCGGGGTTTGGTATAAAGGGGCTTCCACTTTTCGAGATTTCATTTTGATGCCTAAATTTACGCTCATCTTTTCGTCTAAGTTCCTTCTGCTCGCTATTGCCCTATTTGGGTTGGCTGGATGCCAGATTGAATCTGAACCTAAAAGTGTCCTTGAGCAGATACGAGAGCGTGGCGTTCTTCGTGTCGGCACCCTGAATAACCAACTCTCTTATTACATCGGTCCAGATGGTCCTGCTGGCTTGGACTACGAGTTAGCTCGCGAGTTTGCAGAAGAGCTTGGTGTAAAGCTTGAGGTTAAACCTGCTTACCGTCTATCCGGCCTATTTCCTGCGTTAAAGAAAGGCGAGATCGATCTTATCGCAACGGGGTTAACACAAAACAGCAACCTGACACGTGCCTATCGCGCTGCGCCCGCTTATTACTATGTAAGCCAGCAAGTCGTGTACAAAAAAGGCCAGTGGCGTCCAAGAAACCTTGAGCAACTGATCAAGTTCGAGAATGAGCGTCAGGCTGATTTCGTAAAAGCACGAACTGAATCAGAAGAGGTAGCGACTACTGACACATTGACGCCATCTTTGGTTGTAGTGAAAGACTCACACTTTGAGCCAACACTAAAACAGCTGCAAAACACACACGATGACTTTATCTACGATGCGATCGGCAATGCTGATATCAACGACTTGCTAAAAGAAGTCTCTACAGGGGAACGCTTGTTTACTGTGGCGGATTCGATTGAGCTGTCACTCGCACAGCGTTTGTACCCAGACGTAGCCTTGGCTTTTGAACTTACAGAAGACCAACCGATCTCTTGGTATTTACAGAAGTCTGAAGATGAAAGCCTTTATGCGCTGTTGATTGAGTTTTTCGGTAACCTAAAGCAGTCTGGTGAGCTCGCTTCACTGGAAGAGAAATATATTGGCCATATCGGCACCTTCGATTATGTTGATACTCGTGCCTTTATCCGCGCATTGGATAGCAAGCTGCCAAAATGGTCTCCACTGTTTCAGAAATATTCGCAAGAATTTGATTGGCGCTTGATTGCTGCTTTGGCATACCAAGAGTCACACTGGAATCCTGTCGCACGCTCTCCAACCGGTGTTCGAGGCATGATGATGTTAACGCTACCAACTGCGAAGAGCGTTGGTGTGACCAATCGTCTTGACCCTAAACAGTCGGTACAAGGCGGGGTTGAATACCTGCGTCGTATCGTTAACCGAGTGCCCGACTCAATCACTCAACACGAAAAGATCTGGTTTGCGCTTGCCTCATATAACGTAGGTTACGGGCACATGATGGATGCTCGTCGCTTAACCAAAGCACAAGGCGGTGATCCTGACGCTTGGGGTGATGTGAAAGACAGGCTTCCTCTGCTAAAACAGAAGAAGTTCTACAGCAAAACTCGTTACGGTTATGCCCGTGGTGATGAAGCAAGGAATTACGTTGAGAACATTCGCCGTTATTACCAAAGCATTATTGGCCATGTGAATAAGCGTAATAAAGAGGAAGAAGCGAGCCTTGAAGGGTTGGTGGTTATACCACCTTTAGAGATCTCGGGCGCTGAATCGACAATCAGTGCGGCTGAATCCGCTGTCGATGAAGCTGAGTCTTCCAAATAAATGAAAAAGAGCAATGCCATATAGCGTTGCTCTTTTTTTTATACATGAGCCACTGGTTCGTATTGGCTAGTTCGCATTGAGAAACTAAACCAGCAAAGTGACCGTTAAATTTGAGGTGTCATATTGCAGTAACAATCGAACTTTATAACGTCACACCATAAGCGACATCATGCTCGGTTGGATTCAGATACTAACCATTGCAAGAGTGGTTCAGAAAGCTAACGCTAAGTTCGCGACAGAGCTCATAAACAAATAACCACTATAATTAAAACTGAAGTCATAATTACAAAGCCAGACGACAAATAGGAAATCGTTGAAATGATGAAGAGTAAACTGAAATCGAAGCGCCTTGATAAGACCGTTGCTGCAAACCGTCGTAAGCGTATGCTTTCAAATAATAAGAAGAAAATCATTTGGCGCAACCGTGCTTTCATGCAGATACTTTCTGAGTAAATATACCGAGTAAGTTTTCTGCGGCACTCTTACGATAGAGAGTGCCGAAAGCTTGCTGCTATTTTTTGTTACAGACCTTGTTCTTATTACTGACCTTATTCTTATTACTTGCCTTGTCAGATTCTAAACACTGCTCTTCCAACAGACGGTCTTGCTTTCGTTTTTCTTTTATCTCTTTTCTACGACGCTTGAAAAACGCTTGCAGTTGCTCACGGCACTCTTGCTCTAACAAACCATTTTCCACGTCTGCATAGTGGTATGAGGCTTGGCTTTCAAAGAGATTTAACACCGTACCTGCTGCACCCGCTTTTAAGTCAGGGGCACCAAACACAATGCGCTTTACTCGGCTGTGTAACAAGGCACCTGCACACATTGGGCAAGGCTCAAGCGTGACGTATAAGGTGGTATCGAGTAAGCGATAGTTTTCTAAAGCTTGTCCAGCTTTACGCAAGGTTTCGATTTCTGCGTGTGCCGTGGCATCGTGGCTTCCAATCGAACGGTTCCATCCTTCAGAAATAATCTCCCCCTCTTTTACCAACACGGCACCAACGGGAACCTCTCCCTCTTTCTCTGCTTGCTTAGCAACCTCGATGGCGCGTCGCATGAAGATTTCATCTTGAGGGGTGAATTGATGGTCTGACAAAGGGAACTCCAGAAAACAAAGGATAAGAACAAAAAAAGGTATGCGGAGAAGCATACCTAATCTTAGTGATTATGAACAATAAAGAGATAATGAACAACAAGCGTTGGCTTGTTCGTTTAATCTCTAGCTAGCGGCTTATCTAACTAACAGCATCGCCTAGCTCATTGACTATTTTTGTCGCTTTCACACTCACAATACGGTTGTTCTCGACCGAGATAATTTCAAACTGCCATTGCTGACACTGAACGACTTCTCCCGTATCGGGTAAACGCCCGATTAACCAAGTCACAAGGCCATTCAATGTTTGGAAGCCTTCGCTTTCCCCTTCTAACTCTGACAGCTCTAAACGGTTCTTGAGCTCACTGATAGGGATTAATCCATCCACCAGCAACCCGTCTTCCACTTGCTCTGTCCATAGGTCATTGGGGTTATTGGATAACTCACCTGCAATCGCTTCAAGAATATCGTAATGAGTCACAAGGCCTTGCACATCGCCATACTCGTCGACAATGAATGCCATCTCGGTACCCGACTCTTTAAAGTAGCCAAGTAGCCTCAGTGCCTTCATCGATTCTGGAACATAGATCGGCGACTTAGACAGCCCCATGATCACTTGAATACTTAAATTGCCCGCTTGATTCAGCAAGGCTTTGGACGATACCGTACCGACCACTTTATTGAGATGATCTTGGCATAATGGAAATACACTGTGCTTTGAAGAGCGCAGTTTCTTAAATATCTGCTCTACAGGTTGCTCAATATCTAGAAAGTCGACGTCTCGGCGTGGCGTCATCAAAGAGCTTACAAGGCGATCATCAAGCTGCAAGATATTGCGAATCATCTCTTGCTCGCCACGCTCAATCACTCCAGATTCTGAGCCCTCTTTCACCAGTGCATGGATATCGTCTTCAGTGACACTATCTTCTTCACCGCCACGCCCCATCAGCTTTAAGATGCCTTCGGTTGACGCAGACAACGCAAACACAAACGGCGTTGCGATTTTAGATAACCAGAAGATTGGCAGCGCGACTAACACGGCGATGTTTTCAGCTTGAGACTGAGCAAAACGCTTTGGTACCAACTCACCGACAACGATGGCGAAATAAGTAATACCCACCACCACAACCGCAGTAGACAAGATATTTGCTTGTGTTGGGTCTAATCCCCACAGTTCAAGTTGAACGGCCAGTGGAGCCGATAGCGTCGCCTCACCCACAATACCGCTGAGTAGGCCGATTACCGTGATACCGATTTGGATTGTTGAGAGGAAGCGGGTTGGGTTTTCTTTGAGCTCAAGAGCAATCTGAGCGGAGCGGTGTTTTTCGGCTAAGCGTTTCAGCCGACTATTTTTTGCTGCTACCAATGCAATCTCTGACATGGCAAACAGACCATTTAAAACAATTAACCCTACTAAAAGCAGAATCTTCATGTGGTTTGGATTTCCTAATTTTACCGGCCAACAATTAGCCGTAATCCGGAGTATAAGCTGAGTGCCTTTGTTTTGGATATAAAAAGTTTTGGATACAAAAAGTCTTGGATATAAAAAAATAGCGAAAAAAAAACCCGCACATTTCGGTGCGGGCTTAGTAATGAATAAAGCTTAATTTTGCTTAGTTCAATCTTACATTGTGTAAGTGTAAGGTGCCTGGATACCTAGTGGGATACCAAGAGCCCAGTAAGCTAGCAAGAAGATAGACCAACCGATTAGCATCGCAATCGAGAATGGCATCATTAGAGAAGCTAGAGTACCAATACCTGTCGACTTAACGTAGCGTTGACAGTAAACAACAACCAGTGGGAAGAACACCATCAGTGGAGAGATGATGTTAGACACTGAGTCACCTACACGGTAAGCCGCTTGAGATAGCTCTGGAGAGATACCCACAACCATTAGCATAGGAACTAGGATAGGACCAATCAGTGCCCACTTAGCTGAAGCAGAACCTACAAGAAGGTTAACTGCAGCCGTTAGTAGAATCATACCAACAACCGTTGCTTCACCAGGAAGATCCATCGCTTTCAGGCCTTCAGCACCGTAAAGCGCCAGCATAGTACCGATGTTTGATTGAGCAAATGCAGATAAGAACTGAGCACAGAAGAACGACATTACAATGTATGCGCCCATCGTTGCCATTGTCTCAGACATCGCTTTGATAACATCGTTACTATTCTTGAATGTACCCGCTACACGGCCGTAGACGATACCCGGAATAATAAACAGAATGAAGATCAGAGGAACGATAGACTTCATTACTGGTGCTGAGAACGCCGTTAGCTCACCTTCAGGCGAACGAAGTGCTGAGTTTTCAGGAACCAAAGCAGCGATAAGCAGACCAATACCTGCAACCATAGCCCAACCAGCGAATTTGAATGCTTTAGATTCAATCGCTGTGAACGTACCTAGATCAGGTGCTTGTTCAGCATCTTCATCTACTGGAGTTTTTGCAAGACGAGGTTCAATGATCTTCTCTGTCACGTACCAACCGATACCAACAATGAGAACTGAAGACAAACCAGTAAAGAAAATGTTCGCTAGAGGGTTAACCACGTATGCAGGGTCAAGAACGTTTGCCGCTGTTTGAGTGAAGCCTGCTAGTAGCGGGTCAATACCTGAAGGAATGAAGTTCGCTGAGAAACCACCTGATACACCAGCAAACGCTGCTGCAATACCCGCTAGAGGGTGACGACCCGCTGCGTGGAAGATGATACCGCCAAGAGGGATTACTAGAACGTAACCTGCATCTGCTGCTGTGTGAGACACGATAGCAACAAGGATTAGCATAGGCGTTAATAGCTTAGCTGGCGTAAAGTTCAGCATCTTCTTAAGGCCAGTCGTAATGAAGCCTGAAGAGTCAGCAACGCCAACACCTAGCATAGCAACAAGTACGATGCCTAGCGGTGCGAAGCCTGTGAACGTGGTAACCATATTCGCTAGGAAGCTAGCAAGCGCTTCACCAGTTAATAGGTTGTTTACTTCTAGAGCAGCACCCGTTTGAGGGTTGATTAGGTCGAATGAAAGATTCGATAAAAGTGCAGATGCTACCCATACGATAACTAGAGCCCAGAAGAACAGAATTGCAGGGTCTGGAATTTTGTTGCCGGCGCGTTCAATGAAGTTTAGAAAGCGGTCCATCCCACTGATCTTCTCAGTCGATGGTGCTTTTTTTACAGCTTGGTTACTCATTGTAACTCCATATGTGATGTTGTTTGTTTAGGCCTAATAAAAGTTTTGACCATGGCCTATTGGTACAGCACATATTCTATTAAAGTCGCTGTTAAAAAGCACAAGGTTCCACATCATTTTCCATAAATGGAGACATATTTTGCAAAAATACTGTACAACAGCAACAATATAAAAACACAAAAAACACCATTCCATATACAGAGTTTTAACTGGCACGTAAACAATGTCCGAGGAGTGAAAACTATCAGTAAAGGGGATGCGTAGGCCTTGGCATGCAGTAAACGTTTGCTTAATAGATCAATCAAACTCACTGTATTTGGAGAGCATAGTCTCGAGGTAAATGCTTTGCGAACGCTTCATACGATCTTGCCATGCAACGGAAACAGTAATGCTTTTTAACGCACTAGACAAAGCGCCAGTAGCATTCTCCACCTCACAAGTCATCGCATACCCAGAGTCCGACAAACCGGATAAAGGATCTGAGCTTGCCGTATTGAGACAATAGTTCGCTTGATTGAGTTGCGAAAAAGGAATAAGCCCTACAGCCCCACTCACATCCGAGACTCGCGTTCGATAATATTCCATTTGCCTTTCAGCAAAGTGAAGTGCCTCTACACTGTGAAGCGCAAAGTCCGACTTTTGCTCCGCATAAACTTGCAGCTTAACCAACCCTAACGAAGCAACACCGATGAGCAAAAAAGAGATAAGCACCTCTATCAAACTGAAACCTCGTTGTTTAGAAGTCATTCCATGATCCTCGCTTCCACTTCGCTTTCAAAGGAGCACTATGAGGGTTGTATTCACCGATATAATCCAGATTGATTGACCCCTGAATTGTCGATAACCCACCAACGGAATCAAAGAACATCCCTCCTTTAGGAAAAAAAGAAGCAAATCCAATATAAACCGAATTGATCTGTACTAAACCTGCGATAGGAACCGTATCTGGAACTTTAGCCCACAAACCACTCAATAGGTCGGTATCGACATCGGGAGAGTTAGGATTATCAAATATACTCATATCATTTAGATGATAAAAAGATCCATCAAATACGCTTGCGTTGCCGTTCGCAACGATGCCGTCTTGAATCACTAATGAGCGTGGTGTAATAACTCCTGGGATAGGTTCAACGACATTAATCGCAGGTGAGTACACAACGCAATCACCTATAACCCAGACCTTATTCTCCCCACTTGAAAAGGCATCATTAATAGCTTTACTACATTTACTACCTTGATATTTCCCACCAACCAAGTCTGTGTGTTTAGGAGGAGATGTAGTCCGGTCAATAAGGTCGATAACATGATAATCAAGCTTAATTTGGTCGATGTTCTCTGAAGTTTTTGGCACTCCAAAGTAGTTAGAGAAAGTATCGATATCCGGATCGAATTTGAAATCTGATTGAAATGAGTTTGAAGGTAATGAACCCGAAGAATCGATAATTGCATCACTACTAATATTGGTGGTTTGCTGGCAAGACTCGAAGGAAAGAAAAGGAGGTGACTCTGGTGTAATTGTCTTTAAACGTCCTCCTCCCTTTTGCTTATAGATGACACTATCTAAAAATCGAACAGAGACACACTCGTTAATACCATCAACAGCAGTAAGAGCAATATCGGGATTGATGTCGATGTTGTGATCAGAAATAAATTCTAAACTTGCATTGGTTTGCATTACTCCTAATCCCGAGGCATCTTCAAAGCTAATCTCTTTGCTCAGCGATAAAGATTGATAACTCGATACCAACAAATTCGGTGTGAGAATTTCTGATTCCAAAGTAACGACTTTCGACTGCTGGCAATGATCCATTAAACCATGGGGAATAACAGTAAGATCATTTTCAGCTATGTAAGTGAAGCCACACTCTAAACCACCTTCTGCTAACCAGTGAGCTTTGCGCCCTTCCACCTCATTCTGAGCCACTTTAATTTGATGAAACACACTGCGATACGTACCTAACGTCACCACTAAAGCACCAACTAAAAGCACAGATGTGATCAACAAGGTCACCACGCCGCGTTGCTTTCTAAACACCATCATTGCCAGTTCCTTTGTTTAACGGAAACCGAAACCGATTTGGTAACACCTGCGGTTGGAATTGAAGCCGTAATGCTGATATCGGTAAGCGTGGTTTTAATAGAGTTCTGCTCTAATAACTGAGCATCAACGCTGAATGCGTCTACCTCGATCAGGCTGTCATCGAAAAGTGAGTAACATCCAGTAACCTGATTAAAAGTAGGAATCGCCTCAGATACAGTGGTGCCCTTCTCACATATTTGCAGCTTGGTTCCATCTTTCCGATAAACGATATTTCGATTATCTTTGTTTCCGTTCGAGCCCTCTCTGAAATAGACAAACCCAACGGCAACACCGCCACTCACTTGGATGGTGTTACTCGCTCCAGACAGCTTGATTGAGTAACCATTAGAGCCATCGTAGCCCGCCCGTTGGATATCCTCCTTCATCACCTGCATCGTACTGGTTAGATTTTTCAGCAGTAATAACTCAATGCCTTTATCTTTAGCAATTCTCTGCCCTGTTATAAAGACACTACCGATAATCGAAATCGCGAACACACCAATCACAGACGCCACCATTAACTCAATTAATGATGTGCCTTGCTGCTTGCTAGGAGCTACCGCTGTCGATTTAACAGGCATCATAGCCATACTGTGCACTCGATTCACCGCACACCTTAATTCGCCCCGGTGGACTGGATAATTTGATCAACATCCGATCGGTTGAAGCTGTATTAGGAGCTAAATAGAGAGTCCCACGAGCAGGCCTCCCACGAACGCTCTCAAAAGTAATTCTGTCTCCGGTGTAATTATGAGAAAAAGAAAGGTCACGAAAAGGTTCACCCGACAACTGCAGTAAGGTTTCTCCTGACAAGTCTTCGGTTGGTTTTAACCAAACAGTCCAATCTCCAGTTGATTGCACTTCATTCTTTTCCATCGAGAAATGAACCCAAAGATCTTGATTCCTTTTTACTGACTCTGACTTGGCCTGAATAAGGAAACCATTCAACTCGCTAGCCAATCTCTGCATCTTCACAGCTTGCGTTACTGAACTAAAACTCGGGGCAGCCGTCGCTATCAGTATCGATAACACCGACACCGTGATTAAAAGCTCTAATAAAGTAAACCCGCGAGTCATTTCCCAATTTCCTATGTAATACCGCTCGTAACCGTATTTAATCTTGCGCCGATGCTACCACCGGAGAAAAATAGGCAGAGATATTAAAGGAAACTACTCGCGATGATTCGAAGAAATATATGCAACAACAACAACTTAAGCATTAGAGGGATGACATTGATCGAATTATTGATCGCTGTCGCCATCGTGGGGATACTCGGCGCCATTGCCTATCCAAGTTATACAAACCATGTAATCAAAGCGCATCGAGTCACAGCGATAGCTGATATGACAAAGATACAATTGGAAATGGAGACGCTGTACACGGGGAACTATGCATCCGCAGCGGAGAATATTATTTCCGGAGGGACATGTTTGTTTTGCGATACCGACACCAGCCGATACACGTTAGCGATTTCGGCGAGTAGTACAACCTATGCCATTCAAGCAGAACCACTTTCACAGCAAGTGAATGATGAATGTTTAGACTCGAATACCGATATATTGGAATTACACCACTCGGGTGTTTCAGCGCCAGAAGCGTGTTGGAAGTAACAAGAACAACCACCAAAGGGCTCGATAATTTATCTGAGAAATCTCGACTCTTTCTTCTCTGATCTTCTTTTCTCTGATCTACAGATACAAAAAAGCCTGCACACTGGCAGGCTTTAAAAATTTCAAATCACTATCAATTACTTAGTTAGGTCATCGAAGAAGTTTTTAACACCGCTGAAGAAACCTTCAGACTTTGGCTTGTGCTTGCTTGCCGCTTCACCACAACATGTCTCTTCGAATTCACGCAGTAGTTCTTTCTGACGAGAGCTTAGCTTAACCGGCGTTTCAACCACTAGTTTAACGATTAGGTCACCCACACCGCCGCCACGAACGCCTTTCACGCCTTTGCCACGCATACGGAACATACGGCCCGTTTGTGTTTCTTCTGGCACTTTAAGGTTTACACGACCATCTAGTGTTGGAACTTCAACTTCACCGCCTAAAGCAGCCATAGAGAAGCTTACTGGCACTTCACAGTAAAGGTTGTTGCCGTCACGCTCAAAGATGTTGTGCTCTTTTACGTGTACTTGTACGTACAAGTCGCCAGCTGGAGCGCCGTGCTCCCCTGCTTCGCCTTCGCCAGATAGACGAATGCGATCACCAGTATCAACACCTGCTGGGATCTTAACGTTAAGCGTTTTCGTCTTCTGTTTGCGACCTTGACCATGACATGAGTTACATGGGTCTTTGATGATCTTGCCTTTACCGTTACAAGTAGGACAAGTCTGTTGAACCGCAAAGAAACCTTGGCGCATTTGTACCTGGCCGTGGCCATGACAAGTACCACACGTTTGTGCAGAAGAACCCGCTTTCGCGCCGCTACCGTCACAAATATCACACTCTACAAGAGTTGGTACTTCGATTTCTTTAGATACACCACGAACGGCTTCTTCTAGAGAAAGCTCCATGTTGTAACGCAAATCAGAACCACGTTGTGCACGCGCTTGACCACCACCGCGACGACCGCCGCCAAAGATATCACCAAACACATCACCGAAGATATCGCCGAAGTCACCTTGGCCACCGCCGCCGTAACCGCCGCCGCCACCCATGCCACCTTGTTCAAAAGCTGCGTGGCCGTATTGGTCGTAAGCTGCTTTCTTTTGAGAATCGGTTAAGATCTCGTACGCTACTTTTACTTCTTTAAATTTGTCTGCTGCGCTGTCATCACCCTGATTACGGTCCGGGTGGAATTTCATCGCTAAGCGTTTGTACGCTTTTTTAATATCGCGCTCTGATGCATCGCGGCTTACGCCTAATACTTCGTAAAAATCACGTTTTGACATGTTCTAGGTCACCAAATAATTGCTACTACCGAATGATCACTTCAGTAGTCTATGTATCAATCTAGATAAAAGTTCTGCCGGCTGAAACGCCGAATAAAGCTATTATCTAGATCGACAAGTCTAAATACAAATTTACGGGCGTGAGAGTTACCTCTGACGCCCGTATCTTTAGAAATCGAAAAACGACTTTTTCTAAGCTAAAACACGTTAGTTCAAGGAGAAGGCACGGACTTTCTTAGCCAATAAAGAGGCAAGTGTAAGTGAGTACCTTCGACGCAGAAATCACGTGTTATAGCGACGAAAAATTATTTTTTGTCTTCTTTAACTTCTTCAAACTCTGCATCAACAACGTCGTCGTCTTGCTTAGGTTGTTCACCAGCGTCAGCACCAGCTTGTTCAGCTTGAGCTTTCTGTTGAGCAATTTCCATTAGCTTTTGAGCTGCTTGCATAAGTTCTTGAACTTTAGCGTCGATAGCTTCTTTGTCGTCACCAGACTTAACTGATTCTAGAGCTTCGATAGCTGCTTCGATTTTAGCTTTCTCGTCTGCAGGTAGAGCTTCACCAGCTTCTTCTACTTGCTTCTTAGTGCCGTGAATCATTTGGTCAGCTTGGTTACGTGCAGTTACTAGCTCTTCGAACTTCTTGTCAGCTTCTTTGTTAGCTTCTGCTTCTTGAACCATTGCTTCGATCTCTTCCTCAGACAAACCGCCTGATGCTTGGATAGTGATCTTCTGCTCTTTACCCGTCGCTTTATCTTTAGCAGATACGTTCAGGATACCATCAGCATCTAAGTCGAATGTTACTTCAACTTGTGGCATGCCACGTGGTGCTGGTTGGATACCTTCTAGGTTGAACTGACCAAGAGACTTGTTGTAAGTCGCTTGCTTACGCTCACCTTGAAGAACGTGGATAGTTACTGCGCTTTGGTTGTCTTCAGCTGTAGAGAACACTTGATCCGCTTTAGTAGGGATAGTTGTGTTTTTCTCGATAAGCTTAGTCATTACACCGCCCATCGTTTCGATACCGAAAGATAGAGGAGTAACGTCTAGAAGAAGAACGTCTTTAACTTCACCAGCTAGTACACCACCTTGAACAGCAGCACCCATTGCAACAGCTTCGTCAGGGTTCACGTCTTTACGTGGCTCTTTACCGAAGAATTCAGTTACTTTAGCTTGAACCATAGGCATACGAGTCTGACCACCAACTAGGATAACGTCAGTGATTTCGCCTACAGATAGGTCAGCATCTGCTAGAGCAACTTTTAGTGGCTCAAGAGAACGTTGAACTAGGTCTTCAACTAGAGACTCAAGCTTCGCACGAGTCACTTTGATGTTCATGTGCTTAGGACCAGTCGCATCAGCAGTAACGTAAGGTAGGTTTACGTCAGTTTGAGTAGTAGAAGAAAGCTCGATTTTCGCTTTTTCTGCTGCTTCTTTAACACGCTGCATTGCTAGTGGATCAGCTTTAAGGTCTATACCTTGCTCTTTCTTGAACTCATCTACTAGGTAGTTGATCATGCGGTTATCGAAATCTTCACCACCAAGGTGAGTATCGCCGTTAGTTGAAAGAACTTCGAAAGTTTTCTCGCCTTCTACTTCATCGATTTCGATGATAGAGATATCGAATGTACCACCACCAAGGTCGTATACAGCGATAGTGCGATCACCACCTTGCTTGTCTAGGCCGTAAGCCAGAGCAGCAGCAGTAGGTTCGTTGATGATACGTTTAACATCTAGACCAGCGATACGGCCAGCATCTTTCGTTGCTTGACGTTGAGCATCGTTGAAGTAAGCAGGAACAGTTACTACTGCGCCAGTTACTTCTTCGCCTAGGAAGTCTTCAGCTGTTTTCTTCATTTTCTTAAGAACTTCAGCAGATACTTGAGGAGCAGCCATTTTTTGGCCTTGCGCTTCAACCCATGCATCACCGTTATCAGCTTTAACAATGTTAAAAGGCATGATTTCGATATCGCGTTGAACTTCTTCATCTTCAAAACGACGACCGATTAGACGCTTAATCGCGTATAGCGTGTTTTGAGGGTTAGTAACTGCTTGACGTTTCGCAGGTTGACCAACTAGCGTCTCGCCTTCAGTGTATGCGATTACCGATGCTGTTGTGCGTTCGCCTTCAGCATTTTCTAATACGCGTGGTTTGTCACCGTCAAGAACAGCAACACAAGAGTTAGTAGTACCTAAATCAATACCAATGATTCGACCCATCAGGCTTTCTCCGAATAAATTCTATTTAGTTTTTTGCTATACCCACTATGTGGGGGGTAGTAATCAGGGATTCAACCCTAATACACAAAATTTAAATGCAAATGTATTTTGCTTTCGTATGCACCATAGATAAGGGCTGCAAACTAATTTTCAAGGGAAATAGGTAAAAAAAATCTGTTTTTCCCCCTATCTTTCTACTTAAAGGTAAAAAGTGGCTTACCCCTTACTGCTTAAGGCTCGAAAGTTGACATATTCACGCGTTCATCTTCATAAATAAAATGTCTCCCTATTCTATCTCGCATAAAAAAAGACCTTCATATGGAAGGTCTTTTTTCAACTAACAGCGAGTCGAACCGTTATTGATTCTGCACTATTTTTGATTCAGCAATATTATTGATTAAGAACTAACTGGTAGAAGCTTGCTTGGGTGTAGTCACCCGCTTCCATACCACGCCACTCACAGGCAGAACTCGACTTCTTAGTATTACACTGGTTATACGCACCCGCTTTGAAGTACATCCAGTCTTGACCGTAACCAAGATCGATATCGTGTCCCTGATATTTACCCTTTGCCAAGTCAACATCATAGGTCTTCACAACAGGTTCGGCTGAGTTTGGATTTTTAGTAAAGGTTAAGTGCATGATGTTATCTTTGATATTCACATCATATGAGAACACTTCACCTAGCTTTATGCCATCAGTAGGATCAGAGCTGCCTTTTTTCAGATTGTATTGACCAAATACATCATGGCGAATGTCTTTACGAAGCTTCTTACCGTTTTCATCCTTCGCATTTTTCATCTCTGTCGGCGGGTTTAATTCATAGTTCCACGTTAACGAACCATGCTCATGCTCCGGTAGTTTACGGTAAACAATTTTCAGAGGTTCATTATCCGACCCATGGATTTGACCAATAACCACAGAGAATGCACCGGTTTTCTTATAGTTACCGCTGGTGCTCACCTGATCAACAGAAAGTGTTGCCGTCATCTGCCCACCGATAGAGCCAAACTCTTCCGCGTTCTTATGGCTTGAAATCGCGAAGTTGTTGCTCGGCGCAGAGTAGCTATCCGCTAGCATCGCTCTTAGCTCACTACGCGTGTTTTTACTGTTTGGCGTCGTTGGAGCTGTATTCGGAGCCACAAACACCATCGCACCAGATTCAGCATCCGTGTAGAACCATTTAGGGTGAACGTAAGGCGTGTCTACATTCGACAGTTCCTTTTTACCAATCTCCAGCGTTTTACCTTTTCTAGACCCTTCAGTCGTCAGCTCCGGTAAGTTAATTTTCCATTTAGATAAATCGAAGTTTTGTGCTGGTGCTTTTGCAGGGTCAAGATTGAACTGTTGACCAATATCGTGATTAGAAGCAAGAGCGGGAGCGGCTAAAAGGCTGGCAGTCAGTAGGCTAAGGTAAGACAGCTTCATTATTGGGTTTCCTTTACGTCGTCATAATGTAGGTTGCCAGAACAATATAATAATATTGTATTATTATATGTGATCTATATTAAAGATTGAAAACTGATGGCCAATTCAGCACGAATAAAAAGAAAAAATGAGACTTAACACCAATCAAAGATCTTTTTAGCCAAGTTATCAGATAGCCCAAAGCTCTTCTCAGCAGAAACAAAAAAGCCCCGCTCTCATTGAGCGGGGCTTCTAATTATCGACTCTTAATTAAGAATTATGCTTCTGCTTTTTTTAGCTCAGCTTCTTCGTTAGCTTCAACGCCGATTTCGTTTTCAGATTTCGCTACGATAGTGTTAACCGCAGTATCACCAACAACGTTAGAAGAAGTACAGAACATGTCACAGATACGGTCAACAGCAGCAACAATCGCTAGACCTTCTGGTGGCAAACCTAGTTGGTGCAATAGAACACCGACCATAACCACACCACCACCAGGAACACCACCAGCACCGATAGACAGTAGCAAGATAGTTAGACCTAGAGTAAAGATATCAGCAGTGTTGATTGGCTGACCGAATGCGTTTGCTACGAACATAGTTGCTAGTGCGATGTAGATAGATACACCAGACATGTTCATTGTTGCACCTAGTGGTACACCGAAACCTGCCACTGACTTAGATACGTTCAGTTTGTCCGTCAGAGTACGCATTGTTACTGGAATCGTCGCGTTCGAACTTGCAGTCGATAGTGAGAAAAGGATTTGCTCACGAGTTGCACGTAGGAACTGCTTTGGAGAAATACCAGTGAATGAACCGACCATCATTGGATAGAAGAAGAAGATCCAGAACACAAGCATTGCTACAACAAGCGCGACATAGCCAGCAACTGACATTAGCGTGTTTGCATCAAGTGTTGCACCCAGTTGAATCATCAGAGCAAATACACCGTATGGCGCAAGGCTCATTACTAGGCCGATAAGCTTCATCATGATTTCGTTAGCCATCTTGAATGTCTTGATAGCTGGGCCACCACGAGAATCAAGAGCTTGGATAGCAAGACCAGTCAGAATAGCCATGAAGATGATTTGCAGCATGTCGCCACTTGCAAATGCTTCTACAGGGTTGCTAGGAACGATATTAACAACAAGAGAGAAGATATCTGGCGTTTCAGTTGTTGTAAGCGCAATTGTCTCAGAAACTGTACCCGCTAGATTCGCACCAGCACCCGGTTGGAAAATAAGACCAATCGTTAGAGCAGCTGAAATCGCGATGATGGTGTTAATAATGTAAAGACCAAAGGTTTTACCACCAAGACGACCGAATGAACGAATATCTTTTAGCTCAACGATACCGCAAACAATAGATACGTATACAAGAGGTACTACAAGCAACTTGATAAGTGATACGAACATACCACCAGCACCTTCAGCAGCGCCGAGTAGGTACGTATCAAAAATAGCAATGCCGCTGAATAGGTACTGAATAGCAGTACCAATAATAAGGCCGGCAAACAAGCCTACAAAAATCTTACTTGAGAGCGATTTATCCATCGTTCTTCTCCAGTTTGTTGTGTTTAAAAATTGTACTTTTATAGTTATATATGCGACCCAAATCGCTATATTGCAGTGGATTTTACATACAAAGGTAACAATTAAAAGCATTTATTTACAAAAACATTACAAGTGTGACATCAAAACATTTCTTCATTAACAACCAGTTTCATAATATAAAACTCTAAATCACTGTTCTGGATAAAATAAAAAGAACGACATTCTTAATGCGATTTTGGTGACTATTCACGTGGACTCTCAAGTTACAGGCATAAAAAAAGAGAGGCATATGCCTCTCTTTTCATTGCACGTTAACCAGTGAATTGTTTTGTCGCCGCTATTTTGTTACTTCACAATTGCAATAATCAACTGCTTGGCAAACGGCCACTCAATTACTTAGCAACCATTACCATTGCAGGGCGAATAACACGGCCGTTAAGCTCGTAGCCTTTCTGCATAACAAACATCACAGTGTTTGACTCGTGGTCTGGGCTTTCTTGAATCGACATGGCTTGGTGGAATTCAGGGTTGAATGCTTCACCTTCAGGGTTGATCTCTGTAAGACCAAATTTAGCCACTGTATCTACGAACGTTTTGTGAGTTAGCTCAACACCTTCAAGAATCGGCTTAACCGCTTCGTTCTCAGCATCTGCAGCTTGTACTGCACGCTCTAGGTTATCGATAACAGGTAGTAGGCCTTCAGCGAATTTGTTTAGCGCGTATTTACGTGCTTTATCCACTTCTTGCTCAGTACGACGACGCATATTTTCAACTTCAGCCTTTGCGCGAAGAACAGAATCTTGCTGCTCTTTCACTTTAGACTCACTAGAAAGCAGTGCGGCTTCTAGTTGAGCAATTTTTGATTCCTGCTCATCAGCCGCGTCTTCATTCAGTTCAGCTTCTTCAACTTTCTCAGCTTCAGCAATGATCTGATCTAGCTCTTCTTCGGTTACTTTGTTTTCTTCGTTGCTCATGATATCTCCAGAATTCGTTTTCAATGCCAGTGACAGGCGTGTTTGCGCCTCAAATTGATATAAAACACTCGCATAGACGTTCAACTTGCCTTTATTATGGGGATGAAGAATTTTGATTCAAGCCTAATTCGTTTGGAAACGTTATGAAAAAGCCATTTGAAGTCATCGCAATTATTGGTAAACCTCGAGATCAGCAAGCAATTCAGACTCACAGAGAGCTCTATCAGTGGTTAAGTACTGAGGGTTATCAAGTGTTTGTTGATGATAGGCTCTCCAGCATTTTGGACGATATCCCACAAGAACATTTTTCTAGCCTGATTGAATTGGGTAAACGTGCCGATCTCGCAATTGTTGTGGGTGGTGATGGAAATATGCTCGGTGCGGCTAGAATCTTGTCACGTTTCGACATTTCAGTGATAGGTGTTAACCGAGGTAATCTTGGTTTCCTAACCGATCTCAACCCTGAAAACTTCCAGAGTGCGCTGACTGATGTGCTTAAGGGAGAGTTCATGGAAGAAGAGCGCTTCTTACTTGAAACTGAAATTCATCGTCACGGCCAGATAAAAAGCCACAATGCAGCCCTTAATGAGGCTGTACTGCACCCCGGCCAAGTCGCGCACATGATCGAGTTCGAAGTGTATATTGATGACAGCTTCGCCTTCTCACAGCGCTCTGATGGCTTGATCGTCTCAACCCCGACAGGTTCTACCGCCTACTCGCTTTCTGGCGGCGGCCCTATCCTGTCATCTAGCCTGAATGCAATTTCATTAGTGCCAATGTTCCCGCACACCCTTTCAAGCCGCCCACTGGTGGTGGATGGCAAGCGTCGTATCAAGCTTATCGTATCGCCTGATAACCGCGGTACACAGGAAGTCAGCTGCGATGGCCAAATCTCGCTACCGGTTTCTCCTGGCGATGAGATCCACATTTACCAAAGCCCGAATGTGCTCAAGCTGATCCACCCTAAAGACTACAACTACTACCATGTTCTACGTAACAAACTAGGCTGGTCGAGTAAGCTGTTCTAAACAAACGACTCTAGTAATAACCGAAATTTGAAAGGCTGACGACATTCGTCAGCCTTTTTTATTGCCAGTAAAAAGCCCGTCGGCTCTAGCTTCTCTTCAATTCCTTATACCTTCATTCCCAGGGGGGAGAAACAACTGAGTTGGGAATCTATAGCGGTTTCAGTAATCTACAGACAACCTCAATTCTGAGATCGGTCACAAAAAATTTTCACCTGTCGACTTTACTGTATAAAGAAACAGTATATACTGAGCTTATATACAGTATTGTTCAGTTATACAGGTAAATAAAAATGCTGGCTCATCTAAGTGTTAATAATTTCGCTATTGTTAAGTCTTTACAGCTAGAACTCTCTAAAGGCATGACAACAATCACCGGTGAAACAGGTGCGGGTAAATCTATCGCTATCGATGCTTTAGGCTTATGTCTTGGAGGAAGATCAGATGCAGGAATGGTTCGACAAGGTGAAGAGAAAACCGAAGTCAGTGCCGCTTTTTTACTTGAGAACAATCTGCATGCTACCCGCTGGTTAGAAGATAACGAACTGCTTGATGGCAGTGAATGCATCTTGCGCAGAACCATCTCAAAAGAAGGTCGCTCTCGCGCATTCATTAACGGCAGTCCTGTCCCTCTTTCACAATTGAAATCGCTTGGGCAGCTGTTGATCAACATTCATGGTCAACATGCGCACCATCAGTTGATGAAAAGCGATTACCAAATGGCCATGCTTGATCAATACGCAGGCCACTTGAACCTGTTGAAATCGACACGTAACGCTTACCAAGCCTGGCGACAAGCCGATAACCACTTAAAAGAGTTACGTGAAAATAGCCAGCAAAACCAAGCTCAAAAACAACTTCTTGAATACCAAATCAAAGAGTTAAATGAGCTGTCTATTGGGGAGGAAGAATATGAAGACCTCGAACAAGAGCATAAGCGCCTCTCCAATAGCGGAGAACTGGCCACAACCTGTCAGCAAGCTATCGAGCTTATTTATGAAGGCGAAGAAGTTAATGCGCTTGGTATTCTGCAATCGGCCAATAACTCCCTAATTCAGTTAGCTGAGCTTGATGAAAGATTGGCTGAATTACCGAGCTTACTGTCTGAAGCCATTATTCAGATTGAAGAGACCAATAACGAATTAAGAACCTACCTAGACAGCATTGATGTCGATCCGGGTCGTATGGCTTACGTTGAAGAGCGTTTCTCTAAAGTGATGTCGATGTCTCGTAAGCACCACGTATTACCAGAAGAGCTTTACAAGCACCATCAAGACTTATTACAACAAGTTGAAGCGCTTGATTGCTCTGATGAAAAGTTGGAAGAATTAGCAAATGAGGTAGAAAACCAATACCAATCGTTCGTTGCTAAATCAGAGAAGCTTCATAAATCTCGAACTCGTTATGCAAAAGAGCTCAACAAGCTGATCACGCAAAGCATGCACGAACTGAGCATGGAAAAAGCGCAATTTGCCATTGAAGTGAACAACACCAACACGCACCCTTCCCCATTGGGTATGGATAACGTGACCTTCATTGTTTCGACCAACCCAGGCCAACCAATGCAGCCAATTGCTAAAGTGGCTTCTGGTGGTGAGTTATCACGAATCTCACTAGCGATTCAGGTGATTACAGCGCAAAAAGTGGACACACCAAGCCTGATTTTCGATGAAGTCGATGTGGGTATCAGTGGACCAACGGCTGCGGTTGTCGGAAAAATGCTACGTAAGCTGGGCGAATCTACGCAGGTGATGTGTGTGACTCACTTACCTCAAGTTGCCGGTTGCGGTCACCAACAGCTGTTTGTTGCGAAGAACACGAAATCAGGTAAAACCGAGACTCAAATGCACACGCTTGATGAACAACAACGCGTTTCAGAGCTTGCTCGACTGCTTGGTGGCAGCCAAATTACCGAATCGACACTTGCCAATGCAAAAGAGTTATTAATCGCAGCTTAGGTTACATATTCGGCAACTTTCTGATAATTTACCGAAAATTCTTGGCAATTTTGCAACTTAATTCAAAATTGCCAGTCATAACAAGCTCAAAGCGCAAGGAGCTTTTTACTTCTTGCTGGAGCTTGTTTATTATCAGGCAGTATTTTAGCGAAGAAAGATCTCAAACTATGCGAATTAAAAAGTGGTTAGTTGCAGTTCCACTTGCACTAACAATGTTGACCGGTTGCTCTCTACTAGAGAAGTTGGTTTATCGAATTGACATCAATCAGGGTAACTATGTTGAACAAGAAGCTGTCGATCAGCTCAAGTTTGGCATGACAAAAACACAAGTTCGTTACGTTATGGGCTCACCAATGCTTATCGAAAACGGCTACCCAGATACGTGGTACTACATTTACCACCACCAAAAAGGCCATGAAGACCCTATTCAGAAAAACCTAGTCGTTAACTTTGATGCCACAGGCACTCTAGTAACGATCAACGGTGATTTTGAAGCCAGTGATGAGTTCTTCGAAAGCCTTCGCTAGCTTTCAACCAACAAAGCTTTCCAGTCAACAAAGCTCTTAGCCGATAAAGCTATCAGTCGACAAAACTATCAGTCGACAAAGTATGAATCGCAAAAGCCTGCTAACACGAGCAGGCTTTTTAATATCTGCTAACAAATTAGCTGCGTTGTCTAACTAACAGGCACAAAAAAGCTCGCCAATATAGCGAGCTCTCTTCTTAGTCGAATTTGTTTAGCATTACGATTTAGCAGCTGCTGCTTTCGCTTGTTCTGCACGCTTACGGCGAATCTCTTTTGGATCGGCTAACAGTGCACGGTAGATTTCGATACGGTCTTTATCACGAACCGTCGCATCTAGCTTAACGTTACGGCTGAACACGCCAACCTTATTTTTCGCTAAGTCGATTTCTGGATACAGTTCCAAAACACCAGACTGCGCAATAATCTCTTCCACCGTCGCGTTCTTGTTCACCACCAAGGTAAACACACGCTGCTCGTGCGGAAGCGCAAACACAACCTCTACGTGGATCATATCTGATTCAATAGTCATGGCTTAGTAAACCTGTTTCGCGCGTTGAGTAAAAGCACTGACCATATTGCTCGTCAGCTCATTGAAAACCTTACCAAATGCCATTTCAATCATTCGGCTAGAAAATTCGAACTCCAACTTAAGCTCAACCTTACACGCTTGCTCATCGAGCGGAGTAAAATACCAACCGCCCTGCAATTTTTTGAACGGGCCGTCCACCAGCTCCATCAAGATCTCAGCACCATCCGCTAAGCGGTTCGATGTGGTAAATGTTTTGCTGATACCAGCTTTAGAGACATCAACCGAAGCCACCATAGTTGAATCTGAAGATTCGATCACACGTGAACCAGAACACCCTGGCAAAAACTCGTGATAACGAGCAACATCATTGACCAAGCTGAACATCTGGTCGGCACTAAACGACACTAATGCTGAACGAGTAACCTTTGGCATATAGACTCCTGTTAAAGACAGCGTTACATTAACACAAACTGCAATTTTAATTGTATTGGGCCAGAGCGCAAATAAAAAGGATTCCCCAACTAGGGTGCAATCCGTATAATGAGGCCATTATGGCAAAGAATAAATCAAAATCAAAAGCCGGTAGTAATACCATTGCGCTTAATAAGAAAGCTCGCCACGAATATTTCATCGATGATGAGATAGAAGCGGGGCTTGAGCTACAAGGCTGGGAAGTAAAATCCCTACGTGAAGGCAAAACCAATATCGCAGAAAGCTACGTCTACATCCGAGACGGCGAAGCATTCATCAGTGGTATGACGATCACTCCGCTCACTCAGGCGAGTACTCATATCGTGGCGAACCCAACACGTATCCGTAAACTACTTATGTCGAGAAAAGAGCTCGACAACCTTATCGGTCGTATTAACCGTGAAGGCATGACACTTGTCGCAACCGCACTTTACTGGTCTCGCTCTTGGGCGAAGATTAAAGTTGGTGTCGCGAAAGGTAAAAAGCTGCACGATAAACGTACTGATATGAAAGAAAAAGATTGGGCGAGAGATAAAGCACGAATTATGAAGAGTAATTTGCGTTAATTTTAAGCACTTAAACGCACAGTGCTAGACAGGCAATGCTTTTCTGGTACTATGCAAATAACACTTGGGGCTGATTTAGGATTCGACAGGAATTTTGAAGTCTGAGGTGCATGCCGTGGGGCGGTTGGCCACGTTAAAAGCCGCAAAAAAATAGTCGCAAACGACGAAAACTACGCACTAGCAGCTTAATAACCTGCTCAGAGCTCTCTTACCCTAGCTTCCGCTCGTAAGACGGGGACCAATAAGAGATCAAACCCAAACTAGCTAGCGCGGATTCTCCCACCTGAGAGGAAAAGCGCGAATAACAATTCAGGTTAGCCTTTAACTAGCGTGTCGGTTCGCAGGTTGCTGGTGAAATTAAAGATCGACTAAGCATGTAGTACCAATGATGAATGATTTTTGGACGCGGGTTCAACTCCCGCCAGCTCCACCAAACGTTTGGAAAGGGCCAACTCGAAAGGGTTGGCCCTTTTTTTATCTTTATTTTACTTGCCACAATATGACAAATTACATTGCTAGCAATGAGTTACCATTAGCACATCAACAATAAAACCAGACACTCAATAAAAAACCACACATCCTAATACTGAAATGTGTGGCCGTTTAGAGCTGTTCTGTTACGAACTTAGATAAGTTTAGGTGTTAATCCATATCGCCCAGTAAGTAATCTTCATCGCTACTGACTACTGCGCCGTGCTTCAAGAAGTTCTTACCTAGGATCATGCTGTATTCAAAACGAGAGCGATCTTGAAGGTTTACTCTCACCTCTTTCTCTAGATCACCCAACTTAACCTTCATTTCAACGACAGGACGAATGTTCACCTTCTCGCCTTTCTTAGCTTTAATGCGCATTACATCAATCACTGGCTTAGTAAAGTCTTGCTTATCGCCTTGGTTGTTTTGATAGGTAAAGCTCACCATGTCTTGGCCGTCTTTCTTAAATCGTTTGATGTTGACTGCATTCATTGAGCTGACATCTGCGCCAGTATCCAACTTGGCCGGGAACGTCATGCCGTTGACTTCAACAACTTCAATGTGCCCTACTTTAAACAAAGGCTCCGATTTCAAAAGATAATCAGATCGAGTATTCACATAAACCCCATCTTTCGCCATCTTCTTACCTAAAATGAAGTAGGCCTCTTTCTCATTACTGTTAAGCACATCGATAGCAAACTCTTGTTGGCGAACTTTACCAGCGCCCAAAAACTCACCACTTACAACCGGGCGAGTATCATCACCGACCTTAAGCTTCTTAATAATTGGCTTTGTTATCTTCTGCTTCTCACCATTTACATCTGTAAGATAAAATTCAACAGAAGCATCTTTGCCTTTACCTGTCATTTCAAAACTGGCTACCTTCAACAAAGGCGTGTTGACAGTGAATGAGGCAACAGCCTTCATAGGGAAACCATCTAATGTGATATCTTCTTCCGGTGAGATAATCAGTGGCTCAGTCTTCTTCGCGACCTCGCTGAAGTTCTCAGAGCCTTCAGAAAGAATATTCTCAGCGTTGGTATCAATCATGAAAAGTTCGCTAGCGGTGCTTGTACCAAATCTCAACTGTGACTCGCTACTCGAGCGGTCACGTAGGTACACCAGAACGTCTTTAGTTGTGTTTTCGTCGAGTTGGACTGGTACATATACCAGAGGTCTCTTTTTACCACTCACGCTTAACATCCGAACTAATGGCAGTGTCATCTCTTTCTGCTTACCATCGTTATCGAACATATCAAACGTCACTTCACTGTTCTTCTTATCTACATCGATGTCTTTTGCATGAAGAATACTGTAGCGATTCTTTAAGGAGAAGGTCGCGTTCATCGCCATTCCGGAGATAGACACCACCTCTTTGCGGCCAACAACCGTCGCGTTTTCCTGCTCTTGCAAATAGTCGTAGCCTGCAAACACTAAGGCGTTGTCAGCAAGAAAGGTTTTGCCGATCAGCACTGGCGCAGAGAAGTGACTTCTGTCCGTCAGGTTAACGTCTGTTTTTAATTCTTGATCCGCAATGGTCAGCGACATTTTTACGGTAGGACGAAGCAAAGGCGTGCTGCTGGTGCGGCTTCGTATCATACTGACACGCTCTAAAGGCGCTTCGATTAATACCATGTCTCCCGTGCGCGGGTTTTGAACTTTAAAAGACACCACAGCCTCATATTTCGCAAAGGTACTGCCATTCCAATCATCGTAATCAACATCGGAATTATTCAACAAGTCTTCGGTTAACGCCGCCATCAACTCTTTGTCTTTAAGATTCTTGTAATCGGCATTCGTGCTCTTCACATGAATATCTTCAGCATGCATAGAG
>Ga0310124_10000442_pt1 | contig 28771 bp, 22 predicted proteins | sample CB11b_AW_Bot5_MG_FD_203507 | JGI IMG/M metagenome (GOLD analysis project Ga0310124, IMG submission 203507) | Marine microbial communities from Western Arctic Ocean, Canada - CB11b_AW_Bot5 | ecosystem: Environmental > Aquatic > Marine > Oceanic | place: Canada: Western Arctic Ocean | collected...
CCCTCGGCCGGTGGAATCTCAATGTCGGCGGCCACCGTGTCGATGCCATCCACCTCCAGACTCCTCCGGATGGCCTCACTCTTCTGCCAGAACGAGTCGAGCTCCCCGGTGAGCGTCACCTCGGTGCCGACGACGGCCACGTCCAGCCGACGCAGCGACCGCTCCTTCCGCAGAGCTTCGCGGACCTCCTGCTCGAGCTGGGGGCCGGCCTGCGCCAGCGCCGAGCTTGCCGGAAGGCTCAGGGCGCAGACGAACAAGACGGCATGTGCGGCCGTGGTGGCATGACGCTGCATAGCGATCTCCTTGTGGCGTAGCTCAAGACGTTTGTATCACATTGGCGTCACTGGCGGAGACAGATGTCGGGCCGGAGACAGGCGGCCGACCCGTGCCCGGTCCCTACGGGCGGCTGCGTTTCCCAAACAGCGCGCTGAAGATCTGTTGGAGAAGGTCAGGCCGTTGCCCCAGCAAATCGTAGAGGTCGCCGCGGTCGATACGCAGGCCGCTGCCGGCTTGAGCCACCACCAGTCGGCGGGGCTCCGCCCCGGCCTCGCCGTCCTGGCCGGCAAGCGCCGCCAGCAGTCCGATGACGTCCCCCGGTCCGGCGGGGATCGGCGGCACGGACCGATCCCGCACCTCCAGTGAGAGGGCCCCGGAGAGGACCACGTAGACCATCGGGGGGGCGGTGTTCTCGGAGACCACGGCGTCCGCTTCAAGCTCGAAATGGTGGGCGATTGCTGCGAGATGGCGCATCTCGATGGCGCTCATTCTCGAGAACACCGGGACCCGCTGCATGGCCAGCACTTTCTGAATCGGCGTCAGTGGCTCCATCACTGGCCGGATCAGCGCGGTGTCGAGGTTGCCCTTGATGATTGCCGCCCTCTCGGGCGGCCCGCGCCCGGCCAGGGTGCGGAAGAAGCCTTGCACCAGGTCGATGTTGTCCGCGAGCAGGGTGCGCATCTGGTCGGTGCTCAGCCGCAAGGTGACACACGGCTCAAGTGTCCTGACCGTGTGGGACATCAAGTGACCGTTGAGCACCTCTTCGAACCCCAGCGTGACCGGTGGCGAGATTTCGTGCGGCGTACCGCGACGGGCGGTGGACACGATCCGGCCGTCGAGCAGCACATACAGCGCGTCCGGCACGGTGCCCTCCTGCAAGAGGGTCGTGGCCGCCTCGTGGCGCGTCTGGTGACCGGTCCCGGCGATTCGAAAGAGTTCGTCGATACCGACCGAGGCGAACATCGGGATCCCTCGCAGCCGCGCGACTAGCGCCACCGCCGGCAGCGCCTCGAGCCACAGTTCGCGACGACGCCCGCTGGTCAGACGGCGCGAGGCCAACGTCCAGGACGCGGCCTCGAACACATACCAGTCCTTCACGTCGCGGTGCGCCAGCACGAACTCGACATCGTCGGTTAGGCTCCAGATCTCTTTTTCTCGGACGAGGTCGATCGCGGCGGCGGCCACGACCGAGTCGTCGTCGTTGATCAACTGGAGCAGCGTCTCTTCGACGTTACGCGGACGTGTCTTGAGCACCACGTTGGCCCGGCGGACCTTCTCGTCGAGCGGCATCTCCTCGAGCACCGGCATCAACCGTCCACGTAGATGACTGGACAGAATATTGTCCAGATACTCGAAGGCGCTCGAACGCGCCCGTGCGTCGCCCCGCTCGATGGCCCACCGCGCGGCCGCAATGTCCTTCCACGGATACAGCAATCCAAGCAGACGATAGATGCGGTCAAGGCCGCGACGAGACTTCTGATCCAACGTCATCGCCAGTACCGAGTTGGTGGGAAGTCCCGCTCGAACGAAGAGATTGTGATGCAGGGTCAGTCCGTTGAAATAGGTCCTGCCCTCCTTGAGGGCGAGCACTTCGAGTGGTTCCGGCTTGAACGTCAGTTCGGGGTTTGCCCGGCTCAGCTTCTGAATCGCGCTGAGCACTTTGTAGCGCAGAAATCCGTCCGTCTGGGCCAGGCCCGCGATCAGGATGTCCATCGACGCCTGGGAGGGGATCCGCGCCAGCGTGGCTGGGATGTGACGCCGGACCCAGATGTCCTCGCTGGGGTCAGTCAGGAAGTGGCCCAGCATGTCGATGGCCGGTTCGCCGTAGCCCACCAGGGTTTCGCGCGCGCCGCTCTTCAGGCGTCGGTGTCCGAGGAGCGAGATGAGTGTTGGCGCGAAGAGGTTGTCTGTCGACGGCAGTGCGCGAACACTGCGCATCGCCTCGGCCGCGACGGTCGGATCCGTGTCGTGCAGCAGCGGAATCAGAATGTGCCGGCAGTCCGCTCCACCTACCTGTCGAATGGCGGCCGCCAGGTCACGTCGTGCCTGCGGGTCACTCTCGTCGGCCGCGGCGGCCAGCGCGGACAGGGCGTGGTCCGCCGCGTCCTCGTCGGCGGCCAGACCGCTCTGAGACAGGGCGACCGCTGCGGTGGCGACAATACGAGGGTCGTCGTCAGACAGCAGAGTGCGTGCGTACGCCGACGCGTCTTGGTCGTTGATTCTGGCCAGGGCGGCGACGGCGGCGGCTCGGACGTCGGGGCTCTCATCCTTGATCATCTTCGGGATGAGGGAGGCCCATCGTTGTGAAATGTCGGCGCGCGCCGACCCCATCGCCGACAGCGCGCGTGCCCGGACCGCCGCGGAGTCGTGGTGCAGCAGCAGCGGCGTCACCAGATTCCGTTTGTCCAGTGACTCGAGCATGTCGATGGCGTACAGCACCCGCCCTTCGTCCGGATGCGCCAGTTCCTCGACCAGGGTCTCCACCGTGGACAGGTCCGCCACACCCAGTCGCACTTCAGCCGGTTGGACGGCGCGTTGCTCGATACTGCGGCGGAAGGCGGCCAGGTAGCCGTTTCGCGCCTGGACCGACATGTACACCCACAGGACCAGCAGGACCAGGCTGGCGATGCTGAGGTAGGGCCAGCTCAACCCCAGGCCCCACGGCTGGATGAGCACCAAAATCAGAATGTTGACGACGGACTTGGCGACGCGATCGACCGTCACGTCGACAAATGGTTTCGCGTGATACTTCAGCTCGCTCGGCAGCGGCATGAACAGGATTTCGCGGCTCGTCTTGTCGACCGAGTAGCGCAGCGACGTGTCCACGATCCGGGCGAGCATCGAGGACCAGAGCTGCTGGCTCAGCAGCATGGCCACGGCGGTGCCGCCGAGGCTGATCGGGAGGAGCAGCAGGGCGACGCCGATGCCCAGATAGCGGTGGATGCGGGCGGTGAGCCAGATCTGGACGATGAAACTGACCATCGAGGTGTAGATCTGCACGGTGGCGAGGAGCCCGGTGATGCGCGCGTCCGCGCCCTCGCCCTCGCCGACGACCTCATCCACCGCCATACTCAACTGCTGATCGATCAGCGTGGCGCCCATTGCCGACAGCGCGATGACCATGGCGATGACCTGCAGATGCTTCGATTCGCGCAGCAATCGCCAGGACTCATTCCACGCCACGCTCTTTTTTTCGCCGGCCGCCGTGATATCCCTGAGCCCCACGTGCTTCGAGCGGGCCAGCACGGTGGTCACGATCGCGATGCAGCCGGCAATCAGCACGGCGCTCACGAGCAGGAGGTTGTCCAGTCCGACCCGACCGACCGTTTGGCGGACCAGGAACGAGGCGGCCAGTCCGCCCAGCGCCGCCCCGCCGCCGATGAATCCGAAGAAGCGTTTTGCCTGTCTGGGGTCGTAGACATCATTGGCTAATGTCCAGAACTGACTGAGCAGTAGTACCCCGAGGATGAGCCGAAAGAGATACAAGCTGGTCGCCGACAGCCAGTTCCCGCCGACTCGGAAGACTACGGAGAACCCGATCAGCAGCGCGACAATACCGACTTGCGTAATCTGGATGACCCAGCGTTTCGGGAGCCGGGCAATCGCCACCGTGTACACCTGCATGATCCCGGCGGTCAGCGGGCCAGCCACGAGGATCATGAATGGTAGATTCTCGGCCCCGAACTCCGCGATGAAGACCCCCGCGGCCAGCGGCTTGAGGATGTTGTAGGCGGTCATCGCCAGGAACGAGTAGAGAAACATCAAGAGGAGCGTGCGGCTTTCCTCTTCACGAACCTGAACGACGGGTGCGAGCAGGCGATGCACTTTTGCCACGGGCTGCTAGCTCTCGGCGGGTGGCGCCGACGCCCCGTGGCGCTGGTAGAGGTAGGACGCGCCCATGAGCAACAGTCCCAGCGCGATGCTGCTCAGGATGCGATAGATGGAGTCGAGCTGGGAGAAGTCGACCGTGAATACCTTCACCACGGTGACGCCAAACACCGCGATCGCGAGATACCGAATGGGCGCATATCCCCGTTTGAGCCCTGCCGCGGTGAGGGCGGTGGCATACGCCCCCCATGTGGCCGACAGCATCATCTGCCGGATCAGCTCCGCGTTCGAGCCAAAGCGCGGCCCGGTCGCCCGCAGTTCCCAGAAGGCGTAGATCTCCGTCGACAAGGTGACGAGCATCAGCACATTCGCCGTCACCACCGCCGTGGCCAACGCGGCCGGGTGCGCTTGGCGACCGTCCGCGGCGGTTCGGGTGTGAAGCCAGGCCACGTAACCCAGCACGCCCACCACGAAGAAGCCGAGCAGCGCGCGTCGGTTCACGATGACGGTGTGGGCGGCGGGCACCGGGTCGAACTGGATCGCGAGGAGCCGCATGATGGCGACGGCGAGCAGCAGTGCCCCGACGGATCGAAGCCAGGTGCGTTCTTCTCGAAGCCCGATCCAGATCATGCCGGCCGCCTCTGTGGCCAACAGGATCGGTATCCACGCGCCATCCAGGAGCACGGCGCCCGCGACCACGGCCAGCGTCACGGCCACGCTGAGGGTGTGCCGCGCCGCTGGCGGATCGAGACGCCGGACGGCGATCGTGACCGCCGCGTACGCCGCGGCAAGCATCGCCGCCACGAATCCGGCGACCGCGTACCGTGATGACGCGAGCACGGCGTCCAGACCGACGAAGAGCCCGAGTCCGGCCGCCGGTACGAGCAGGACGTCGGCGGCCTGTAACCGGGTTCGGACTCGTCTGATGAGCTCGACCTGCGCCGCGACATGGATGCCGGCGACCGCGAGCCAGGTCACCGCGGCCGGCACCAGCCAGGACTGGTCCGGCCGGCTATCGGCCCAGTCGAAGAGCGGCACCGCGACCGCGACCCACAACAGCAGGCGGGTCCACATGCCTTCTCGGCGGACCGCGAGGAAGACGCCCACACAGGTCCCGATGATCAGATACACGAGAAAGGCGAGTCGGTGCGGCGTCAGGACGAAGAGCGAGGCCAGGTGATACCAGGCCGGGGTTGTCCAGAGCGCGAGACGCACCCACCTGGCCTGCGGATGCGACGACCGCCGCATGCGATACAGCACCCACAGGAACAGCGCCGCGTAGATGGTGAAGAACAGCTCGGTCGTCAGGTATGCGTCAGGCCGATAGAGTCGGACGTGCCAGATTGAGACCGTGAGTCCGGTGAGCAGGAAGCTGAAGAGGTTCAACGACGGCCAGTCGCGACGGTGCGCGAGGTAGACGATCGCACCGAGGAGCAGCGTCGTGTAGCAGAAGAGGCTGAGGTGGCTCCCGGCGTTGACGCCGACCAGAAACGGCGTGCTAAAACCGCCGAGCACGGCGACGGTGGCGAGCGGTTGTGACCGTAGACGGTCCGCCTGGGCCACGCCCAACCCGGTGATCGAGACCAGCAGCCCGAACCCCACGACGGCGTTCAGCAGGCCGTACAGGTTCAACGCAGCGTACACCGCCAGATACCAGATGGCGATGGCGCCTCCAATGAGCGTCGTGCCGAACCGGGCGTGCCCAGCGGTGACGGCACGACGACCCGCGACGAAGACGAGCGCCCCCGCGAAGCCGCCAATAGCCACCCGGAGCGGTGCGGTGACCCATTGACTCGCGAATGCGTACCGAATGAACAGACCGACGCCGATGACCAGCGCGGCCACGCCGCCGTACAGCATCCACCGCGTCCCGATGCGGGTCTCGAGTCGGGTCGCCGTCGAATCACGGGGGGGCGTCGCCGGCGCGCGAGGCGGTGGGCTGGGTGCTCCCACCGCCACAGACGTCGCGACGGTTGTGGGGGCGGTCGGGTGTCTCGACGCCGCGAGGTCGTCTGCCGCTCCCGCGATGTGCGTGTCGTCGGATGGACGCGGGGCCGGGCGATCGTGACGGAGCTGTTCCTCCAAGGCCGCGATGCGACGCTCGAGTCGAGCCACGGCGTCTCGCGCCGCCGCCGCGCGGCCCAGCGACACGAGGGGCAGCACCACGGTCAGAAGCAGCGCAAGGATGATCGCGATCAGGAATCCAAGCATCGGCTACCCCAGTCGTCCAAGCGCTTCGGCGGCCGGAGACTCAGGCCAGACCGGGGTGGGGGCCGCGACGTAGCCGACATGGGCCAATTGGCTCTGGAAATATGCGGTTTCCGACGCGTAGAACAGGAGTCGGCCGGCACACCTCGCCACCAGACCGAGCAGCGCCGCGGCCAGCGTGAGCCACTCGATCCGCGCCGTTCCCACCGCCACGAGCGGGGAGGCGACGACCGCGGCCGCGAGCAGCAGCCCGTTCGCGGCATACAACCCAGCGCACGCGACCGGCCGCCGTCGCACGAACCGCCAGCCAGCCAGCACCGCGCCGACCATGCTCCGGCGGTCCTCGACGACCGCACGCACCCGTGCATAGTCGAAGACGAGACCGGCCAGGCCGACCAGCAGGCCGAAGACAAGATAGAGGCCGATTCGTACGGCGGTCTGGCCGGCGGTGGAAATACCGTCGGCGAGCCACGCGAAGAGCGTGCCAAACAGCACGCCCTGGACCAGACCGAACAGCACGCCGTAGGTCAACCCGGCGATGAGGCCGAGCCGGATCAGGCGCGGACCATAGAGCCCGCAGGCGGCAAAGAATCCGGCCGTGCGGGTGGGCCGACCGCGCGCGAGACGGTCCAGAAAACCGCCGGACAGGAATGTCCACAGTACCAGGACGCAGCCAAGCAGGTAGCCGACCAGGAGGGCATGGTGCGGTTGTGCGTCGGGGGATCGTGGGGTCAGCCCGGCGAGTTGAGCCGTGCATCCGATGATCGACGATGCCAGTGACCGCTCCGCGCCAAGGGCGGGCGCGGCGCACTGTCCCCACCACTGGCTCGCCCCGTCAGGGTGGATATCCCCGAGAGTCGGAGAGGGCGCCCCGCCATCCAACACTTCGTGGACCGGCAGCGCCAGCGAGAGGATGAGCACGGCCGCGCCGGCCAGAATCACCGGTGCCCCGAGCACCCGGCCCACACCGTCGCGGAGGGAAGACACGATCGGCATCACGCGGTTTCCGGGCGTCTACCCCGGACGTCCGGCCGTCGACGCCCCTTCGATGTCAGGACTCCCGCTGGAGGGTGTTGACCAGCCTCGCCGCCGCTGGGCCGGCAGGTTGACACCCCAAGTGGTCAACCGACTCCTGCACGGGTGCTCACCGATAGTCGTCTCGCACGGGGTGGAAGACATCGATGATCCGGCAGTCGGTCACGGCGCGCCCCGAGTGGGTCACGTTCGGCGGCACCACGGCCACCATGCCCGGACCCAGGCGTTGTGTTTCGTCGCCGATCGTGAGCTCGAACTCCCCGGCGAGCACGTGGGCGATCTGTTCGTGCGGATGTGCGTGCTCCGGCAGCGTCGCACCGGCCGCAATCGTCCAGTTGACCGAGGTCATCGTGACCCCGGTCGAGATCGTTCCCACGAAGCCGGCCATCGGTTCACGGCGGGTCTGCTCGCTCGGCGAGAGAAACGGCACGGTCTCAGTTCCTGAGTCCGAACGTGTAGACCACGTTCCCGGCGGCGATCGTGATGTACTGCTGGCCGTCAACGGCGTAGCTCATGGGAGACGAGTGCACCATTCTCCCCACGTTCATGTGCCAGAGCTCATCACCGCTGACCGCGTCGAGCGCAAAGAAGTAGCCGTCAATACTGCCGCTGAAGACGAGGTCGCCGGCGGTGGCCATGATGCCGGCCGTCGAGCGCGGCTGAATCTCATACTCCCACCGGAGGTCCGCCGTCTTGGGGTCGATGGCCCTGATCGCGCTTTGATAGTTGTCCTGGGCTAACGGTCGTTGCCCACCTCCGCCGGTGAACTGGTCGCCTTCGACGTAGTCCTCGTCCCGTTTGTAGAAGGTGTCCTCACCGTCGTAGGCCTGGACGTAGAAGAGCTCCGTGCGCGGACTGTAGGCGGGAGAGAACCAGTTGGTGCCACCACCCACGGACGGGGACACGGTCGTACCCTCGGCGGTCGGAAACGTGCCCGGAATCCGAATTGGTCTGCCATTCGAGTCAAGGCCTTCGGCCCAGGTCTGTTTGGCGAAGGGCTTGCCCACCAGGAACTCGCCGGTTACGCGATCGATGGTGTAGAAGAACGCGTTGCGGTTCGCCCACATCATGACTTTGCGCATCTCGCCGTCCATCTCAAGATCCGCCAGGATCGGGACCTGAATGGCGTCCCAGTCGTGGACGTCGTGCGGCGTGAACTGAAAGTACCATTCCATCGCGCCGGTCTCGTGGTTCAGCGCCAGGGCGGAATCGGAATAGAGGTTGTCGCCCATCCGCACGTCGCCGTTCCAGTCGGGTCCGGGGTTGCCGGTGCCCCAGTAGACGAGATCGAGGTCCGGGTCGTAGGCGCCGGTGATCCAGGTGGCCGAGCCACCGGTGCGCCACGAGTCGCCGGCCCACGTCTGGTTGTCCGGGTGGTCGGGGCCGGGAATCGTGTCGGCACGCCATTCGAGTTCTCCGCTTTTCGCGTTGTAGGAGTCGATGAACCCGCGAACCCCGTACTCGCCGCCAGCCATCCCCGTCACGACTTCGTCCTTGACGATCAGCGGGGCGGCCGTCTTGCTGTAGCCCGCCCGGTAGTCCGCCAGTTCCTTGTCCCAGACCAGGTTGCCGGAGCGCGCGTCGATGGCGACCAGGTGGGCGTCGAGCGTGCTCATGTAGAGCGTCTCGCCCAGAATGGCGACCCCGCGATTGTTGCGACCGCAACAGATGCGTAGATCGTCAGGGAGCGGGTGGTTGTAGCGCCAGTACTGTCGGCCGGTCGCCGCGTCGACGGCCACCACGTTGCTTGGCGCCTCAGTAATGAACATCACGCCGTCGACCACGATCGGGACCGTCTCGGCGCGGTCCAGCTGGGGAATCTGATACGCCCACTTCAACTCGAGGTCGCCCACGTTGCGGTTGTGCACCTGATCGAGACCGCTGAAGTGCTGGCTGTCGAGCGTGCCGGAATACATCAACCAGTTCTCTGGTTCATCCGCCGCGTTGAGTAGTCGTTCCCACGTGACGGGCGAGAGCGACGGCGTTGCGCCGGGCTGCGACTCGGTTTCTTGGGCCGCGGCCGGCGCGATGCCGGTGGCGACGACGCTGAGCGCGACAAAAATAGCAAGCCGTTTCATGTTCAGCTCTCCTCCCGTCGAAGCGAGTACAGATAGGCGATCAGGTCGTCGACCTCGCCGTCGGTGAGGACGCCGTCGACGCTTGGCATGGTCGACGTCTTCACTCGGTCATACGACCGCACGCCGCTTTTCGAGAACGACCACAGGTCTTCGTTCTCGTCCATGAGACGCATCGAGAAGGTGTCTTCGTTCATCCGCAGCCCCTCGACGACCGACCCATTCTCCTGGGTCACCCGCAACGTCCACCACCGCGGCGCCACATCTTCGTCCGGCGTGCGCAACGCGCTCACCAGTTCATCCGGCTCGAGGCGACCGCCCACCCGGCTCAGATCTGGCCCGCGCCGGCCACCGTCACCGTTCACCATGTGACAGCTGCTGCAGTTGCCTTTGCCGGCAAAGAGTTGTTGCCCGGTGGTGGCGCTGCCGGGCAGGTCGACATCGGCCGTGTTGTTCAGCGAATTCAGGTAACTTACGACCATCCAGACCGATTGGTCGGTCGACCGTCGGCTGATGCCGATCATCTGGGTGTTGGGGAGCCCTTCTCGCACGATCTTGAACAGCCCGGCGTCCGTGCTGGCGTTACTGAACCCCTGTGTCAGGTCCGGTCCCAACTCGCCGCCCGCGCCGTCCCGCCCGTGGCAGCGGCCGCACTGCTGTCGGAACACACGCTGGCCCATCCGGACATCGAGCGTGCCGGTAAAGACGTTGTCCGCCGTTGCCTCTTCTCGAGGTTGGGCGTGCACGGCGACTGGGGCCGTCGTCAGGAACAGCAACGCCACGAGCATCGGCGTCACGCTTGCCCACAGACTACGCATCGACATAGTGCCCTCCAGGGGTTCAGAAATTTTCCACGTGCTGGCCGGGGACGGTCCCTCAGCCCCCCAGCATCATAGCTGTTTTGGGGGAGACGTTCCGGCGCCTGGGCTGATCCGGGCGACGATATCACGCGCCCGGCGCACGATGCTACGCTCGAACCGTCCGATGGCTCGGAACCGCTCGGCCCGTCGTTGCACCAGCTTCTTCGGCTTCAGGGCGGACAGTTCGGCGAGGTGGTGGACGAGCCGTTCAAGTACCTGACGGGCCGCCGCGTCCACGTCCCGGTGGGCTCCACCGGGCGGTTCTGGCACCACGTCATCAATGATGCCCAGTTCCAGCAAGTCGTGCGACCGGAGTTTGAGGGCCGGCAGCAGTTCCTCGCTGCGGGCGGCATCGTGCAGCAGGATCGCGGCGGCGCCCTCCGGGGCGATCACCGAGTAGATGGCGTTCTCCTGCATCAGGATCACATCGGCGAGACCAAGCGCCAGCGCGCCGCCGGAGCCGCCTTCCCCGATCACGATGTTGACGATCGGCACTGGCAAGCGGGCCAGCATGCCGAGGCACTCGCCAAGCGTCAAGGCGATTCCGCGCCGCTCCGCCTCCATGCCTGGGAACGCGCCGCGAGTGTCGACCAGTGTCACCAGCGGCAGGGCGCACTTCTCCGCCAGTCGCATCAGCCGTTGGGCTTTCCGGTAGCCCTCCGGCATTGGCATCAGCTGTCCCGACTGGGCAATGACCACGACCGGGTGTCCCTGCAGGGTGGCAACGCCGCCCATGATGGCCGGGTCGTCACCAAAACACCGGTCGCCGTGCAGCTGGCTGAACGATTGAAAGACCCGCTCGACATAGGCATCCGCGCGGGGGCGAGTCGCGACGCGGGCCAGTTCCAGCACGGCGCCGGCGGTCCGGGTGGACTTCGGGGTTGGGGCGAGCTGGACATGCGGCCAGGAGTGCGGGCGACCGGGCGCGAGCTGCGAGACCAGTACCGCCAGCCGGTTTCGCAGAAATGGGCGCTCGACAATCATGTCGATCATCCCGTTCTTCATCACTGCTTCGGCCCGTCGCTCGTCCTTGGGGATTTTTTCGTCGATGGTGCCTTCGACCACACGCGCGCCCACAAATCCAATCTGCGCGCCCGGCTCTCCGATGAGGATGTCGCCGAGCGAGCCAAAACTGGCGAATGTGCCGCCAAAGCTTGGGTTCGTGAGTACGGAGATGTAGGGGAGCCCCGCGGCCTGATGCTCGGAGACGGCGATGGCGGTCTTCGCCATTTGCATCAGGGCCAGGACGCCCTCCTGGATCCGAGCCCCGCCGCTGGCGATAATCGAGACCATCGGCAACCGGCGTCGGGTCGCAACGTCGAACGCGCGGGCCACTTTCTCGCCCACGACCGAACCCATCGTGCCGCCGAGAAAGTCGAACTCCAGGGAGATGAGTACGACCGGTCGGCCATCGAGTTGCGCCTCGCCCGCGAGCGCCGCCTCCTGCATACCGGTCCGTCGCTCGGCCTCGCGGAGCCGTTCGCGATAGGGTCCGCTCACGCTGAAGTCGAGTGGGTCGGTCGAGAACAGGCGCTTGCCAATTTCTCGGAACGAGCCAGCGTCCGCCAGATGGTCGATCCACTCCTGCGCGGCCAGGGCGCTGTGATGCCCACACCCGTCGCACACGCGCAACTCCGCCGCGAACCTGGTCTCGTCCACCTCGTGCCCACATTTGCGGCAGGTGTGGGTCTGCGGCGCTGGTGCGGACTCGGCGACGACAGCCTCTTCTGTGACAGCCACGGCGAACCTCGTTTCGAGGAGCTCCCGCAACAACACGGGAGAAAAGCAGAGCAGGTGAGGCTCGGATGATGTCGCCCGGCTTCACGTGCGGGTGGGTCCCTGTGCGTACTATCGGCTCAGGACCTGCTCGGGATAGGCAAGGTCGTCCTGAGCGGATCCTGGCTCAGACCCGGACAATCCAGATTATCAGGCAATACGCGGGGAGGACGGCCGTGGCCGATGTAATAGTTGTGTAATCCGGTCGCTCAGTAGAACAGCCCCTTGAGCAACTGGAGCCCAATCAACAGGACCATCGGTGAGAAGTCCAGACCGCTGACCGGGGGCACGAGCCGTCTGATCGGGGCGAGCGCCGGTTCAGTGAGCGCGTGCACGAACTGCACGATCGGGTTGGACGGCGGCAGTCGCATCCACGACGCGACGATCGCCACGAAGACGATCAGCGTATACAACTCAATGATCTGGACCATGGCTCGTGCAACTCGGGGTTCGTCAGCGTTCCTAGAGTACTGCATGGCTGGACCGTCACCGACACACCCCGTGCCAAATTCCGCTGCCAACCCACGCTTCTCACAGCCCCATCCGCCCCAAGCCGGCGGCGCGCCGCGCATCGGCCAATTGACCGCGGTGCATGTACCAATGGTCGGCGACAAACTGGAGGCAGAGGCGATAGGTGCCGAACGTGTCTTCGTAACCGTCCGGCGCGTTCGCACTCGCTCTGTCCAGGTCGTCTTCGGAGAGGGTATCCAGAAGCGCCACTGTGGACGTCCGCGTCTCGCGGCACGTGGCGAGGACCTGGTCGAACGGAGGGTGCCGGCTCGCGTCCCCGCTCGTGTCGGCACCGTCGAAGAGTTCCTTCCACTCGGCCAGCAGGTTGGGCTCTGCGAGCATGAACTGGCGAATGACAAGCGCCTCGATGTAGGCCAGGTGCCCAAGCACCCAGAGCGTGTGGCAGCCCCCATTGGAAGTCGGGAACACCACACCCTGTTCTCGCATGTCTTCCACGCGCGCGAGAACGCGGTCCGTGCTCTTGTTCAGGTTGTCGCGTATGAGGGCGATGGACTGCATTCGGCTTCAGCAGACGTCTGGGTTTCCAGACGGGCACCTCAGAACCGAAATACTTGGCCAAGCGCAACGCGGGGCCAGTCGCGATGATGGCGTCCGACGCCGCTGTCTCGACTCCCGTCGCAACTTGTTTTGACGCGCCAGAATTTGGTTCAATGGCGTCTATGTTCGCCTAGTGTATGTCGTTCTTCCAAGACCCGTAGAGAGGCCTCATGACATCTCCTGTGCTGAGTCGTGTGTTGGCCGCGTCGCTCATTGCTGCTGCCGGTACCACGACGTTCGCGTCGGTCAAGACCGAACAGAGAACAACCGTTGCGTTCGAAGGAGCATTGGGCCGCGTGATGGGAATCTTCGGTGGCGATGCCGCCAAGGACGGCATCGTGACGACGACGGTCGTCGTGAACGACCGTATGTATACGAGTAGCGATGACCGTCGCGCTCAGATCGTCGACCTGAACGAGGGTCGGATGTACGACCTCGATCTGCGCGACAAGACCTATGAGGTCACGACATTTGAAGAGTTGCGCGCCAGGATGGAGGAACTGCGTGAGCGCGCTCGTGAGCAGGCCCCATCGGACGCGAGTCGTCCAGCTGCGGGGGATGGCCAGCCGAATCGAGAGGTCGAGATTGATCTGGATGTGCAGCGACCGGGTGACCGCCGTGAGATCAACGGGCGCGGAACGGCGCTCGTGGTCACGACGGTGACAGTTCGCGAGAAGGGCCGGACGCTCGAAGAGGCAGGCGGCATCGTCATGACCGCGCGCGCAACTGGACCACGGACGATGTGACCGGGATCGAGGAGATCCAGGACTTCCAGCGACGGTATGCCGAGGCCCTGGGTGAGATTTTTGGGTTCGATTCGTCAGCCGAGCAAATGACGTCAGCGATGGCGATGTTTCTAGGCCTCGGCGAGGCGATGCAGCGCTTCCAGGAGGAAGGTGCCCAGATTGACGGCACCGCGATGCTCACCGAGATGACGTTCGAGAACGTCAAGGGTGCAGCTCAGGTGGTGGAAGCTCCCCCCGAAGAAGAAAAGCCCCGTCGCCGCAGGTTCGGGGGCCTGGGTGGTCTCGGGAATCGGTTGGGACGAGCACTTGGCGGCGGCGGTGATGACGCCGAGAACGAGCCACGCTCGACGATCTTTTCCACCACGAGCGAGCTACTGAATATCGACCCCAACCCGGATACGAGCATGGTCGCGATCCCTGCCGATTTCAGGGAGAAGTAGATCCAGCCGCCGGGCCTCGGAGTGTGTGTGAGCTGATCGTGTCTCTTCGAATCAAGACGGTATTGGCCGTGCTGGTCGCGCTGGCGTCCCTGTGGGCGTATCAGGCCCGCGAGCAGCGGGCTCGGGAACGATTGGTGTTGGAACGGTCCGCCTTCGTGCCGACCGAGGTCGTCGACATGGGGCGGATGCCGACCGAATTGCGCGAGTCGTCGGGTCTCGGCGTCAGTCAGTCGTACCCCGGCGTCTTCTGGACCCACAACGACTCTGGCGATGGCCCTCGGCTGTACGCCATTGACGACTCGGCGGCGCTGCTGGCGACCGTGACGGTTGAGGGGGCCATGGCTCGTGACTGGGAGGCGATGGACCTCGGTCGGTGTCCGGCGGCGGCCGACAGGTCCTGCCTATACGTCGCCGATATCGGGGACAACCGGTCGCAGAGAGAGTCGGTCGTCATCTACATCATTGAGGAACCGGACCCGTTCGCCGGCGACCACGAGGCCGCCCTGGTGGGCGTCGTGCCGTTCGTCTATCCAGACGGACCCCACGATGCCGAGGGGCTCGCCATCACCGCAGATGGCGATGTGGTCGTGGTCACGAAAGGGCGAGAGCAAGGGACCCTGCTGTTCGAGATACCGGCCGCCGACATCGTGGACGCCATCGCCAGCGGGGGGATGCTCTCGCTCGACCCCGGGCGGCCGCTGCCGATCCGGTCGGACGTGACCGCCAGTCGTTATGTCACAGGCGCGGCGTTCAGCCCTGCCGGAGATGTGCTTGCCGTTCGTACCTATGCCGAGATCTATCGCTTCCGGTGGCCTGTCGGTGACACGCCGGAACAGATCGGCGAGGCCTGTTTCCTCGGCGACGCAGAACCACAGGGCGAGGCCATCGGATTTCGCGGGGATGCCGAAGACTGGTTGGTGCTGACCAGCGAGTCACACATCGAACAGGCCGGCTACCTACGGGCCGTGCGCTGCTAGCAGCCCGTGGCGAAAGCCCGCTGCATTCGACCGACGCTGAATCCGTCCGATCGGCGTTGGTTGCAGGGCACTAGGGCAGCGTCAACGCCAGTAACTCGGCCTCATCGCCGGTGCCGACCGCCACTACCAGGTACTGTTTGCCGTCGTGCAGATAGGTCACCGGGTTTCCGCCCGGCACCGCCGGGAGGTCCAGCGAGCCGAGGTGGTCGCCACTGGCCTTGTCATACGCGCTGATGGTACGAGAGCTGGCGGCGATGTCCTCGTAGCCGCGGCCGCCGTGGTTCATGATCAGGAGCGTCGGGGTCACCAATGGGCCGGACGTGATGCCTCCACCGCCGCCGAGCGGGGGAAGGTCCAGGTCCACCAACGCCGGGTGGTTTCTGGGGCCGTCCCCGTGTGCCTGCATCCAAGCGTGGTCACCGGTATTCAGGTCAATCGCGGTTACCCGCTTGTAGGGTGGCTTGAATAGCGGGAGCCCTTGCGGACCGGTCAGGCTCCTGCCCCACGGATCGGTGAAGTAGCCGATGGTGGCCGGTGGCTCGTACTCGATCAGGTCCGCGAGGATCAGGGTCTTCGACGACGAGACAAAGAGCCGGCCGGTCTCGATGTCGACCGCGGACCCTTGCCAGTTCGCGCCGCCCCCGGCGCCTGGGGCCTGGATGAACGGTAATTCCCCTCTGAGTACGGGTGGGGAAAAAATCGGTCCGAACCGCGCCCGGGGTTCGATGATTTCGAGCGCTTCCGCCCGCAGCTCCGGGGTGAAGTCGATCACGTCTTCGAGACGGCTGCCCTGCTGCTCGAATGGCGGTGGTTTGGTCGGGAACGGTTGCGTGGGCGAGTACCACTCCCCGGGTACGTTGCCCTGCGGCACGGGACGCTCTTCAATCGGCCAGACCGGCTCACCGGTGGCACGGTCCAGCACGTAGGTGAACGCCTGTTTGCTGACCTGGGCGATCGCGTCGATCTCGCGCCCGTCGACGTTGATGGTCAGCAGGTTCGGTCCCGTCGGGAAGTCCCAGTCCCACAGCCCGTGGTGAATTGCCTGGAAATGCCAGGCCCGCTGGCCGGTCTCGATGTCGACCGCCACGATGCTCTCGGCGAACAGGTTGTTCCCCGGGCGCATCCCTCCATACCAGTCGTTGGACGGCGTGCCGGTGGGCAGATAGACGAGGCCGAGCTCTTCGTCGACCGCCATGTAGGACCACACGTTGGCGTGCCCGCTGTATCGCCACGATCCGTTCTGCCAGGAATCGACCCCGAACTCGTCCCCCTGCGGGATCGTGTGGAAGATCCACTTCATCTCCCCGGTGCGCGTATCGTAGGCGCGCACGTCGCCAGGGGAGGCTTCGCGCAGTCTGATGTTGGTGTCCTGCACGACGCTGCCCGCGATGATCGTGTCACCCGCGATGGCGACAGGCGACGAATAGGTCATCCGCGACGCATCGATCTCCCGACTGTAGCCCTGGGTCAGATCGATGTACCCGTTCTCTCCGAAGTCCGCGTAGACGGCGCCGGTCCGCGCGTTCAACGCGACGAGCTTCAGGTCGTGGTTCGCCATGAAGATTCGCGCGTCGTCGCTTTCGCTGTCTTTCCAATAAGTGAGTCCACGGTGACGCCAGCCCATGTTCGGCGGCCGGTCCATGTAGTCGTAGATGCGGGGGTCGTGGGTCCAGACCGTCTCGCCCGTCCCGGCGTCGAGCGCCGCCGCCTGTCCGAGCGCGGTGCTGACGTAAACGAGACCGTTGGCCATCAGCGGTGACGACATGAAGGCGCTCGGGCGAATCTGCTCGTGCTCCGCGACTACGGCTTGCGAGAGCGACGTCCACCGCCACGCGATTTGCAGGTCTCCGAAGTTGTCAGCCGTGATCTGGTCGAGCGGCGAGTACTTGGTGTTGGCACCGTCCCGGCCAAACGCATGCCACTCGCCGTCGGGGACCTGGGACTGGGCGGCGGCGGACTCAGTCGCGAACAAGGCGACAACGGCGACCAGCCATGCGCCAACAATGAGAGACCGACGTCGTAGGCCCGTGTGCATGACGGTGCTCCTTGAGAAGCTCGAGAATGCCACGATCATAGTTGACGAGAATGCCCGCCTCGCCGGGAATTCTCTTGATCCGCCGGGGGCCGTACTAGTCTTCGCTGAGTCGCCATAGGTGCGACCGTGTCCGGATGAACAGGCTCCCTCTGGCGATGGCCGGGCTCGACATGGCGACTTCGCCAAGGTCATTGCTGCCAACAACGGTGAAGTCATCCGCCGGGTCGATGACATAGGCACTGCCTTCTTCGCTGAGCACGAAGATCTTGCCGTTGTAGGCCCAGGGCGATGCCGTGAACCCGCCGGCGCCGACCGCGACGCGCCGACGCACTTCCTGGTTCAGCACCTGCTGCTCGCTGTAGTACTGCTCTTCACCGGTGTGGGCGTCGTGCACGGTATAGAACCCCTGGTCGAGCAAGGTGAAGTAGTAGTCGCCGTAGACCAGCGGCGTCGGGTGATACGGTCCGGCACGGTCCTGATACCAGACGACGGCGTCGTTGCTCGCCTGCCCGGCTTGCAGCGTGATATCGCCTTGGGCCCCCGGGCGGATCGCGAACACCGGCCGAACCGCGTCGCCGACATATCCGGACGTCACGTAGAGCAGTCCGTTGGCGCTGAACGGTTGGGGAATCGAGATCGTGTTCAGGCCGCTGAAGCGCCACAGCTCGTTCCCGTCGAGGTCGTACGAACGCACCTGATCACTGCCGGCCGTGACGAGTTCGGTGCGTGCGTCGTGCTGCCACACGAACGGCGTTGACCAGTTCGTGCCCTCGTCCCGGTCGACGTGCCACCGCTCGGCCCCGGTCGCGGCATCGAGCGCGACGACAAACGACTGGTCGTCGTTGTCGTTGACGATGAAGAGCGTGTCGTCGTGCAGCACGGGTGAGGCCGCGGGACCCCAACCCAGCCGGGTGACGGCCGGGTCGAACCGCTGCTCCCAGACCAACTCACCCGCCATGTCGAGGGCGAATACCCCCACGTTGCCGAAGTAGGCGTACACCCGCTCCCCATCGGTCACCGGTGTCGACGACGCGAAGGTGTTCTTCAAGTGGCGGTCGAATAGCGGCTCACCGACGTTGACCTCCGAGGTCCACTCCAGCTTGCCGGTCTCGAAATCGAAGGCGTACACCAGCCAATGGTGGACGTCCACCTCGCGCTCCATGAGGTCGCCCGGCTTCGGGTCGGGGAATCTGCCGTCGTCGGTCGTCTCGGGGGAACCAAAGGGGAAGTAGAGCCCCATGCGTGGCTCCTGGCTCTCGCCGTCGCTCACGACCGTCGTGAGGAAGATCCGGTTGCCCCAGATCACGGGCGACGACCAGCCCAGGCCATCGACAGGCGTTTTCCAGACGACGTGCTCCGTCGCGCTCCAAGCGCTGGGCAGCCGCGGGTCGTCTTCCGCGATCGGCAACGCGTTTGCGCCGCGGAAGGAGGGCCAGTTGTCGTTCTCAGCCGAGAACGTCGTGACGGTCGCGACGAGTGTCAGCAGCACGATCGCAAGAAACGGTGTCCGGATGGAACGGGGTCGGTTGGCAAGCATGGGGTGTCCTTCGCATGTGGAGGTCCTTCCGCAATTATACGCGGGCCGCTGGGGCGCGGGCCTGGAGGCACGCCGTTCATCGCCGCCACGGACTCGGTCAGGTGCGCGAGTGACCACTCTAGGGGACATTCAATGGTCCGTCGAGCGACATGGATTTTGATGTAACTTCTTTTACGTCATCAGTTACATGCGTCTCGTCCTTGTCGACGCCGCTGGCACGCGCCGTGAAGGTTACTACCCCACAGGGTCGGCTGAGGGCCGGCTCAAATAATTGGTCGGCCCTTGAGCCGGCCGCGATACTGCAAGCAAGGGGGAACGCCATGAGAGCGACGACATTCGCACAATTGAACGGACGATGGCTGGCGATCGCGATGCTGACGATGTTCGTCGCCGCGCCCAGTGCGGCGGCGAGCACTGCCGACGCCGACCTGCAACGCGAGGTCGAGCAGCGCTTGTCGAAGAAGGAGGCGGTCGCGGCCAAGATCAATGTTGCTGTCGCCAACGACGTGGTGACCCTGACCGGGGTGCTCGCGTCGCTCTGGGAGACCGAATGGGCGGTCGATCGGGTCGAGAAGACCGATGGGGTGACGACCGTGGTCAGTCAACTGACCATCGTGGTGCCCCGTCCCGATGCCGACCTGGCCGCGTCGGTCGCCGATGCGATTGTCAGGTATCCCTATTACACGGTGTTCGACCATGTGACCGCTTCAGTCCAGAACGGTGTCGTGACGCTGAAGGGCGACGTGACGGTCACTCCGGACAAACCAGCCGACATTCAGGAGCGCGTGTCGAAGGTGATCGGCGTCCACCAGATCGTCAACGACATCGAGATACTGTCACCCGGCATCGGCGACGGGCGGTTGCGGTACGCTCTCGCCCGCCAGTTCTTCAACCACCCATCGCTGGGTCGCTACAACGGCTACAACCCTGGTATTCACATCATCGTGAAGACCGGGTATGTCACGCTGAAGGGCACCGTCTACGATGAGGCGGACAGGCTGATTGCCGATAGCGTCGCTCGCCGGACCTTTGGCGTCATCCGGGTCTACAACGAGTTGAAGCTTCGCAATGAAGTGGTGGTACCGGCCGCGGCTCCCCCGACCAGTTCCGGTGTCGTCAATTAGTCGCGACGGGTGGGCGTCTCACGGAGAGGCGCTCACCCGTTTGCCCGACGGTTCGATTAGGACCTGTTCAAACTGGTTCGAAAAACTCAAACGCCCGTTCCCTGTGGACTGACCGGACCCCGTGTCGCGACGTTCCCGCGGGAACGTCCGGTGTTAGCCCGATGGAGCACGGTTCTCTAGCCTGAACCACCCCCGCATCTCGGCGATTCACGGGTTAGAAGATCAGGGTGCCACGCGCGCCACCCACCCGCTCCGGGCATAATATGACCCGTATCGAATACACGGGAGAGCCAACCATGACAATCAGGTCCAGGACGTCAATTGCCGCGGCCGCATTGCTGGCCATCGCCGCGACCGCCGCCACCGTCGAAACGCAGGAAGCGCGATACCCGCGCAATGTCGAAGAGTTCAACGCGTTGTTCCAGGAATACAACAACTGGGGCCGCTGGGGCGCCGACGACGAACTCGGCACCATGAATCTGATCACCCCCGAGAAGACTCGAGAGGCGGCGGCGCTGGTTCAGAAGGGCATCACCGTGTCGCTCGCACACAACCCGATCCCGGGCGTGGCACCGGATAACCCCGACGCCGCGTTCAACCACACCATGGGGCGGAGCCTCCGCAGCGACACCTACGAGTTCACGTATCACGGCTACGGCGTCAGCCACATCGATGCGCTGTGCCATTTCCTCTGGAACGATCGGCTCTACAACGACACCCCCCCCTCTGCGAGCACACCCGAGGGGTGCGGCAAGATGGGGATCCAGAATTTGAAGAGCGGCATCGTCACGCGCGGCATCTTGCTCGACTTCGCGCGATTGAAGGGTGTGCCGTATCTGGAGCCGCAGACGCCGATCTACGTCGAGGACATCGAGGCGTGGGAAGCGCAAGCTGGTGTCACCGTGTCACCGGGCGACATCATCTTTGTGCGGACCGGCCGGTGGGCGCGTCGTGCGGCGCTCGGACCGTGGCAGGTGTCCGGGAACAGTGCCGGTCTCCACGCGTCGGTGCTGCCTTGGATCAAGGAACGGGGTGTCGCGGCGGTCGGCAGCGATGTCGCCACGGACGTGATGCCGTCGCTGGTCGAGGGCGTCGTCCAGCCGGTGCACACCATGCTGATCGCCGGCTTCGGTTCGAACATCTTTGACAACATGGATCTCGAGGCGCTCGCCGAGACCGCCGCGGCAGAGAATCGCTGGGAGTTCATGCTCACGGCTGGCCCGATTCCAGTCGAGGGGGGCACCGGATCGCCCTTGAACCCCATTGCGGTGTTTTGAAAGCGACGAGACCAAAAACGTGAAAGCGGACGGCCGCAGAGAGGGTCGACATGAATGTTCGAGGGACGGTGTGGACGCTGCTGGTGTGTGCCCTCTGGGCGCTCGGTGTTGACGGCCCCCACGCCCAGGCGCGGCAGGCCGACATTCCGCGCACGGCGTCCGGAGCACCAGACCTGCAGGGGGTCTGGGACTTCCGGAGCCTGACGCCGATGGAACGGCCCGGAGACCTCGCGGAGAACGAGGTGTTCACCGACGAGCAGGCGGCGGAATTCTCGGCCGATGCCATCCGACGACGCAGTCGCGACTCGAGCACTTCGGACCGGGCGGCGAGAGTGGCGCAAGGCGACATCATTCCCTACAATGATTTCTGGTTCGACGAGGGGACAGCGGTCACGACGCAGCGCACGTCACTGATCGTCGATCCAGCGGACGGGCGTATCCCGCCGCTCACGCCAGCCGCGGCCGCGGCTGCGGCCGCGGCGGAACGCGCCAGGAGCGGCGTGTCCAGCCACGAACCGACACCCGGAGGCTTCGTTGAAGATCTGGGGCCGGGCGGGCTGCAGGTCCGGTGCATCCTGGGGTTCAACTCCGGTCCTCCGATGACGCCAAGTGCCTACAACAACAACGTCCAGGTATTTCAGACCGAAGACACGGTCGTGCTGCTGGCCGAGATGAACCACAACGCGCGTGTCGTACCGCTGACCGGGAGCGAACATGTGGCCCCCTCCATCCGGCAGTGGACCGGAGACTCGCGGGGCAGGTGGGAGGGCGACACGCTCGTGGTAGAGACCACGAACTTCCTGCGCGAGACCAACTTTATGCAGGGGGTGACGAGCCCCGAACTCACCCTGGTCGAGCGGTTCACTCGCGTCGATGAAGACACGCTCCGATACGACGTGACGGTCGCCGACTCGAAGGTGTGGACAGCGCCCTGGACGTTCTCGGTGCCGATGACGCGGAACTCGCAACCGGTGTACGAGTACGCGTGCCACGAAGGCAACTACGGGCTCTACAATATCCTGGCTGGCGCGACAATCGAAGCCGCGAAGTAGGCGGCGCGGGCGTCAGCCACCGGTTCCGGCCACATTGCGGCCCTCGCTGCCATACCCAGATCCAGTGCGCTGCCTACCGTGGCGCGGCGCCGCGTTCCTCAGATCGCGCGCCAAAGAGAATGTTGTACAGCCCGTAGTTGCCTTCGTGGCACGCGTATTCATACAACGGCAGGTCGCTCCGGGTCATCGGGAATCTGGCCGAGAAGGGGCGGGTAAAGACTGACGGATTCTCGACCGTAAATTCGTAGGCCAGCGTGTCGGCATAGACCCGCGTAAACCGCTCCGTCAGACGCAGGTCCGCCCCAGTTCCCCACGACTGTCCCGTCGTGCTGAAACTGCCGATCCTGTCAGTGAAGTTCGTGGTCTCGACAACGAGCGTGTCGCCCTCCCAGTGCCCCCGTGAGGTGCCGAGCCATTGGCGGACGTCGGGAGCGAGCCGCCCGGGACCGCCCAGCGGAACGATGCGCACGTCGTGGATCATCTCCACGACGAGGGCGACGTATCCAGGGGCCTGAAGGATCTGGACGTTGTTGTTGTAGCCAGCGGGTAGCATCGGTGGGCCGGTGCTGAACCCCACGATGCACCGCTCGGCCAGACCGCGGTTCTCCGGGCCGTCCGCGCCGATACCGCCGGCGCGGGTGCGAACGGGACGTCCACCGGATGACTGGTGTATGGCCACCCGGCTCGTTTCGGCCGCGGTCAGCGTGGGGATCTTGCCATCGGGCGGGTCGACGATCAGCGATGGCTGTCTGAGCGCCGTGGCGCGCGACCGCTCGGTCCAGACTTCCTGCCCGTACGCACCGGGATTGCCGGGGGCGGGCCCATCACGGTCTGTCGCCAAGGCTGCCGCCCTGCCTTGCTCACCGATGAGCGCCGCTTCTTCGGCGGTCAACGCGTCCCGGCCGGCGAACTCCTCAGCACGTTCGAGCGGCGTGAACGTCCAGTAGTCCCAGACGCCTTGGAGATCCGGATCGCCCCAGGGGGTCGTAGGAGATTGAGCGGCGGCGGCGAGCGGAAGGACCAGGACCACGATGAGGCTGACCGCAACCACCAACCCGTCGAGCCGTGCGCCGGAGGAGTCTGCCATGGGCGGGATTATATCGGCCGTGGTAGCCGAGTCGATGTAAATTCCCGGATCATCGTCGCCGCCCGTGCCTGTCGTCGCCGAGCCGTGCGCGAGCTGAGCCCGCTCCCGGCCAGACGCCCCGGCGGGACCGTGGAGGACCGGCGCCACCGGCTCAGGGTACCGGCACTAAACGCTTCAGCTCTTGAAACCAGTTGAGCACCACCGTCAGCAACTCCGTCTGCGGCGAGGCGTGGCCGATCACGAGGAACCGGCCGTCGGGGCCCACGTCATAGCCCGTGTGACTGAGCGCCTTGTTGTCGAACCGGTCGACGAAGAGGCGCTCGGCGACACCCGGGTCGAACGTGTCCCCGGCCGCGACTGACACCGCCCACATGGCGCCGTTGCCGCGATAGAACAGCCGGCGGCCGTCTCTCGACCACACCGGTTCGCCGCCCCCGGAGGAGGAAATCTGGAACCGCGCGTCGAGATCGGGGAACGGCTGCACGTAGACCTGGCTGAGGCCGGCTTCGTCCGAGGCGCTTCAGCTCCTCGACCCCCATGCCGCCTTCGCCGATCTTGGCGGAGACCTCGTAGACACCGAGGCGGGTACCGGGGGACAGAGGCATGGTCGTTTCCGTGAGTCGTCGGATTATAGCGGCCTGGTTCTGCGAGACGGCGGGGCGTCCGATTGTCAGGGTTCACTCGCCGATGGCGATGAGCTCGTCGACGGTGCGGATGTACCACACGCCGTCGACCAAAGCCGGCGAGGCGAGCGTGCGGGCGCCGATGTCGTTGGTGTGCAGCAGCTCGAACGTCGGCCCGGTCTTCAGGACGTAGGTCACCCCGTCGTCGTTGGTGACGAACAGTTTGCCGTCGACCACCACCGGCGAGGCCGAGATCGCCTCCCGCTGCGGTCGGCCCAGCCGCTCCTGCCAGACCGTTTCGCCGGTCCGGGCGTGCAGGCAGGTGACGATGCTCGACATGTCGTTGAGTATGTAGAGGTAATCGCCGTAGAGCAGCGGGGACGGGACAAAGGGGGAGCCTCGGGTCGTCTTCCAGGCGACATGGCTCTCGGTCACGTCGCCGCGGCCGCCCGGGCGGATCGCCAGCGTCGGCCCGGCCCGGCCCGACGTGCAGAACACCAGGCCGTGGCCGACGACCGGGGTCGGGATGACCTCGAACAGGTTCCCCCCGCACCGCCACAGTTGCTCGCCCGTGGTCGGGTCGTAGGATTGCACCTCGCGGCTGCTGCTGACGATCAGCTCGTCGTGGTCGCCGAGCGAGATCGCGATGGGTGAGCCCCAGCCTACGCTGGCCGACCGCTCGGTGCGCCAGCGGGTCTCGCCGCTCTCGGCGTCGAGCGCTATCACAAACGCACCGGCGGCGCCCCGGTTGATGCCGCCGGCGCCGAACGAGGCTCCCTGGTCCTGATAGATGATGATGGTGTCGCCGTAGAGGAGGGGAGAGCCGGCCGGGCCGTGGTAGTTCTGGATTTGGCCTAGGTCGCGGTGCCAGGCCACGTTGCCGTCGAAGTCGACCGCTAGCAGCCCCCGGCTGCCGAACGACGCGTAGACCCACTCGCCGTCGGTGGTCGGGGTGGCCGAGGCCGGTGTGTTCTTGCCGTGATGCCGTTCCACGCGGCCGTCGGGTGCGTCGGTCTCCCACAGCAGTGTCCCGTCGGACCGACGGAAACTGAGCACCGAGAGCCGCCGTCCGCCGTCGCGGGATGTGGTCAGAAAGATCCGATCGCCCCAGACGATCGGGGACGAGTGCCCGGAACCCGGGACCGGCGTCCGCCAACGCACGTTGGTGGTCTCCGACCAGGCGTCGACATAGCCGCTGCCGTCGACCACGCCTTGCCCGGACGGGCCACGCCAGCGCGGCCAGAAGCGTTCGCCGTCGTTCGGCGGTGGCACCATCCGTACCCCGGACGGCGACTGGGCCGCCGCCGGTGCGCTGGCCAGCACCGTCAGCAGCACGCAGGTCCACACCGCGATTTGCGAGGATCTCATCAGTGTCATCGGTCTGCCCTCCAGTCTAGCAACTGGCCGCGGGCGTGTCGCGGCCAGTCCCTCGCCACATCACCCTCTGCTATCCTCCAGTGGACCGTGGACCCCGTCATCGGAGTGGAATCATGAGAAGGCAGACCCTGGTCGTCGTCAGCCTCGCCTGCGCGCTGGGCATCGGTCTCGCCGGCTGTGGACCGCCGCCTGCCGACGTCGGTCCGGCCGCGGACCTGATCTTCGTCGGCAGCAACATCGTCACGATGGACCCGAACCAGCCGACCGTCGACGCGGTGGCGGTGCGCGGCGAGACCATCACCGCGGCCGGCACGCTGGACGACGTGATGGCGTTTCGAGACCCCTCGACCCGCGTGGTGGATCTCGGAGACGGCGCGTTGCTGCCCGGCTTCATCGACGCGCACGGCCACTTCCTCGGGGCCGGGCGTGCTCTGGATGCGTTGTCGCTCCACTCGCCCCCGGTCGGCGACGTCACCAACATCGATGACCTCGTGCGGAAGATCCAGGCGTGGATTGTCGGGAAGGACATTCCGCCAGGCCAGGCGGTCTCGGGGGGCGGCTACGACGATTCGCTGCTGGCGGAGGGGCGCCATCCGACGGCGGAGGACCTCGACCGCGCGTCGACCGACCACCCGGTCGTCCTCACCCACGTGTCGGGGCACCTGAGCGCGGTGAACTCGGCGGCGCTGGTAGCCAGCGACATCACGGCAGACACTGCCGATCCTGACGGTGGGCACATTCGCCGGGTCGAGGGCTCTAGGCGACCCAGTGGCGTGCTGGAGGAAACGGCAAGCCGCCTCGTCAGGGTTGACCGTGGTGCCCCGCGGACGGCGGACGAGACCGACGCGCTGATTCGCAGGTCCATCGACGTCTATACGTCATACGGCACCACCACGATTCAAGACGGCGGCACGAGCACACAGTTCGCGGAGGCGCTCCATGCGGCCGCCGACCGCGAGCCGTTCAAGGCGGACGTCGCCGCGTTCGTCCGAGTTGGCTCGATGGAGGACATCGACGCGCTGCAATACGAAGAGACCTATCGCGGCGGGGCACGCGTGGCCGGGGTCAAGTTCGTCCTGGACGGTTCGCCTCAGGGCCGCACGGCCTGGGTGACCGAACCGTATGCTGAAGGACCGCCGGGGGCCGCACCCGACTATCGCGCCTACGGCACCATGGACCCGGAGCTCTACAAGGCGAGGGCGGCGGCGCTGATCGAGCGCGGGGTACCGTTCCTGGCCCACGCCAATGGTGATGCGGCGATGGACGTCATGTTGGACGGGGTCGATGAGGCGCTCGCCGGCATGGAGGTGGCACCGGATCATCGGTCGGTCATCATCCATGCCCAGCTCATGCGCGCCGACCAGCTGGACCGCGCCGCCGCACTCAACGTCGTGCCCTCCTTCTTTTCAGCCCACGCGTTCTTCTGGGGCGACTGGCATCGGCGGAGCTTCGGCGAGGAGCGGGGTAACAACGTCAGTCCGGTGCGCTGGGCGATCGACCGGGGCGTGAACTTCACCGTGCACAACGACGCCTCGATCGTCCCGCCGGACATCATGCGGCTGGTGTCGATCACCGTCAATCGGAAGACCCGCAGCGGTCATGTGCTCGGACCGCACCAGAGGGCCACGGTTCCGGAAGCATTGCACGCGGTCACCCTTGGGGCGGCCTATCAGTACTTCGAGGAAGACACCAAGGGCTCGATCACGGTCGGGAAGCAGGCGGATCTGGTCATTCTCGAGACGAACCCCCTGACGACCGATCCGGCCGAGCTCGAGCACATCCAGATACTCGAGACGTTCTCCCGAGGCCGATCGGTACACCAGCGCTGAGTCGGCTCGACGATCTGCCGTGGGACGGCGCGAGCACTTAATGGCGGTCGTCGAACTCGCGCGCATCGTGTGGCGCGTCTGGCAGGCAGACCGGCCCTTCCTGACCGTGCGACCGATTGCGGCGTAGCGCAAACTGTTTGTGACTAGGAGGGCTGCCACGAGTTCAATCTAAGAATGGCACACCGGTCGGACCGCGTGGGGACGTGCCGATACAAGCCTGGCCAGATCTGCAACCCCGCGTACAGCACGGTTTCGAAGACCGAACCAGCAATGGCCATTGTGACGGTGACTCTCAGGTCGTAGGCGACGTGGCCGTCTCGGGGAAGTTCATGCGGCGGAGGAGGGCTTGGAAGCGGGGGTCGGCGTGGAGGGGGGCGTACTGAGGCCAGCACTTGATACTGGGAAGCTGAGGGTCGCGTTCCTCGTATCCCTAGGCCAACTGAGCGCTTGGATCCTCCTCGCCGAGCCCCACGCAGATCATCGCAAGGAAAACAGGAGACACGTAGCGGCGACCACGTACCTGTTTGAAGTGGTCGAGAATTGCAGCGCCTCCTCTCGTTGACCCGCCAAACCACCGGCCCAGCCCAGAAGGGCTTCCGCGGCTTCCGCGGGTGCGTCGCTTCGGTCAGACGGCCGTGCCTGCCCGAGGATGCCCACGGCGTCTTGAGCCGCTCCCATGCCTGCCGTGGCTATCGCGAGCATCTGTCGCGAGGGAGGATAACGGTTCTTCCGTTGACTGGGGGTGTCTAATCCGGCCTATCGTCTTGACTACGCCATTAATTCGAACGATCTCTCACGCACCCTGCGGAGCATCCGCAATGCCAAACGGTACGCCGATTTCGTGGTCGCCACTGCGCATATCCATCAGGGTCAATCGGTGCTCGAGCAGATGCATCTGAGCACCAAGCCACCGGCCTTCTACGTAGACCTGGCCCACCAGACCATCGACGTCGGCGCCGATGCCTTTGTCGGTCACGGTGTGCAGCTGTTGCGTGGTGTCGAAATCTATAAAGGCAAACCGATCTTCTACGGCCTCGGTGAGTTCTTCCGCGAGGCGCAGTGGGGCGTTGTTGCATGGTTCGACCACGGAACCGATCCGGCGTCGAAGTCGCCGACGATCACGCCGTGACCGCAAAGGACTGGGCCTTCCCCAGCGCTAGGATCTTGTTCAGCACGGTGCACCCCACCCTCGCTTCGCGCTGCTGCGCCTCGAACCCCTTCGCACGGAGACTGCCGCCGAGGATCCGTTTGTACCGGAGGAACGTACCCTCCGCGCGGGCCTGCTGCCGGTAGCCGGTTTCCTTCTGCCACGCCTGTCTTCCGATCTCGGCAATCCTCTCGATATGCAGGTTCCGCTGCGCCCAGGGCCCCGTCGCCGGTCGTCGAGGCGGGACGATGACCTCGACGGCGGGGCCGCCGGCCGCGCCGACCGCCGTGTACACGCTGCGCGTGTCGTAGGCGCCGTCGCCCGTGAAGCGCCCCAGCGGCGCATCGACCTGGCCCAGCAGGTCCGGGAGCAGGTCCGCGTCGTCGACCGTGTT
>Ga0310124_10000444_pt1 | contig 28705 bp, 31 predicted proteins | sample CB11b_AW_Bot5_MG_FD_203507 | JGI IMG/M metagenome (GOLD analysis project Ga0310124, IMG submission 203507) | Marine microbial communities from Western Arctic Ocean, Canada - CB11b_AW_Bot5 | ecosystem: Environmental > Aquatic > Marine > Oceanic | place: Canada: Western Arctic Ocean | collected...
TCGGTTGCCGAACATCGCGACATGGCACGTCTCGTCAGCCCGCTGGGATATGTGTCTTCGAGTTGTGCGCCGATCCTCATTCTGCATGGCGACGAAGACCCCACGGTGCCCGTCGCCGAGAGTGTCATCTTTCACCAGGCCCTGACCGCGGCGGGTGTCGATGCGATGCTGCATGTGCTGGAGGGCGAGAAACATGGCTGGGACGCCGCTCTGACACGCGACATCATCGTGGAGTTTTTTCGTCGCACGCTGGGTTGACCGGGTTGGACGGGAGTACTCGGAGTACAGCAAATTAGCCGACCTGTATTTGCCGCCGCCGGCATCGCTGACGGTAAGAAAGGAAGAATGATGGCTGCAAAGATCCTGGTGTCACCGATCTTCGCCAACGAAGAATTCGCCTCCCCGTCGCGCGTGCAGGGCCTGGAAAAGCTGGGCGAGCTGGCGGAGGTGGTCCCTTATGTTCAGCAGGAATTCACCGCTGCCGATGTCGACGGCGTCGTCGCCGTCATCGCCGATTCGGCGGTATTTACCGACAGCTTCTACGAGGCCGCCCAGGATCTGCGCATCGTCGCCCGGTGGGGGGTCGGTTTCGACAAGGTCAACCCCGAGGCGGCGACGGCCAATGGGGTTCTGGTCACGGTGACGCCAGTCCACATGGACGCCGTCGCCGAATACACCATCGCCCAATGGATGGCGACGCTGAAGCGCGTCTATACCCTCAACCGTCTGTCCCATGGCGGCGACTTTTCCATCATCCGAACTTTTGAAGCCCAGGGATCCTGTCTGGGTCTATACGGTTTTGGCCGCATCGGCCAGCAGGTCGCCCTCCGGGCAAAACCACTGCTGGGAGAACATGGCCGCCTGCTGGTATACGACACGCGTCCCGACATCGGTGAGTTGGCTGACCATTATGGTGCTGAATCCGTCGCCGATCCGATCGAATTGTTCGAACGCTGCGACACCGTTTCGCTGCACGTGGCGGGGGATGCGACCATCGTCCATTACGAGCAACTCGCCGCCATGCGTCCCCATGCGAGTCTCATCAATCCATCCCGTGGCAATCTGGTGGACGACAACGATGTCCATCGTGCCATCGAGGTGGGCAAACTGGAGTATTACGTCGTCGACGATCCGGTGAATGGCACGCGCGCCGTACACAAGGATCATCCCCGCATCATCTGCACCAATCACAATGGGGGCATCACGGTAGAATCGGTCATGCGTCTTGATAACAAGACCTACGAACAGGTCACCGATGCACTGGCTGGACGCCAACCAGAACACATCCTCAACGAGTCCGTACTCGAGCATCCCCGGGTCCGCGAGTTCCTACATCTATAGGAGTGTATGGCAATGCAAAACCGCATCCGTACTGCCCTCGAGGCCGGCGAGGCCAGTGTCGGCTCCTGGCTCAACCTGGGTTCAACACTGGCGGCAGAGGTCATGGCCGCTGCCGGTTTCCCATGGCTGGCTGTCGACACCGAACACACCGCCTACGACATGGAGTCGGTGGCCAACATGTTTCGTGCCATCGAGGCACGTGGCGCCGTGCCATTGGCCCGCGCCTGGGATCACGATCCCGTCACCGCTGCGCGTCTGCTCGATGCCGGCGCGTGGGGGCTGATCTTTCCCCACGTCAGCACTCCCGAACAGGCACAACAGTTGGCCAGTTCCGTGCGCTACCCACCGGTAGGCAGCCGCTCGGTTGGCACGGGCCGATGCGTCACCCTGGCCGATGACTATCGGCAGACTGCGAATGAACTGATTCTCTGTATCCCACAGATCGAGGATCTGGAAGGCATCGACAATGCCGAGGCGATCTGCAACGTCCCTGGGATCGACATCGGCTTTCTCGGACCCAACGATCTGGCCATGTCCATGGGCGTCGAAATGGGTGCTCCCGAACACGAGGCGGCGCTGCAACGGTTTCGGGAGGGATGTGAAAGAGCCGGCAAGCCGAGTGGCATTCCCACCAAAGACGCGGCTTCGACACGTCAGCGTCTCGACGAAGGGTTCCGCTTCATCGACCTGAACAATGATCTACGCTTGTTGGATCTGATGGCACGGCAGACACTGTCAGCTGTGGGCGCCTGAAGATGTCGATGTTGAAGCGGATGCGTTGGGGAGTCTTGCTCTCGATACTGGCCGCCTGTGCGTCAGGTGACCGGACGCTGAACGAGGCGGATCCGGGCATCGTCGCACAACGCCCCGCCTATGCCCAGGTGGAGCCGATTTTTCAAGCCGACTGCGTCCCCTGCCATTCCGGGACAGACGAGCGCGCCGAATATGACCGCCTCTTCGACGAGGCTCGCGCGGGCCGACGGCTCGCTACGATGGTGGCCATCGCCAACGACGATCCAGGACTCGAGTCATGCCAGTCGATCGTCAACAATCTCGAGGACGTTGTAGAGGAGATTTTCGACAAGAACAGCATGCCACCGGGTGCGTGGCCACGACTGACGAGTAAGGAGAGACTGACCATCGAACGCTGGATCGACCGTGGCGCGTCATGCGACTAGACAGTCTTCTCGTCGTCGCCTCGCTGATCCTCGTCGCCGTGCCCGGGCAGGGGACGCCGATGTACGCCGCCCGCTCCGCCCGCACTTGTGACAACTGCCATGTGGGCCCCAACAAATGGGAGAATCCACCCGTAGCGGAACGCAAATGCAACATGTCCTGTCAGTCCTGCCACATCGATCCGGCCGGTGGTGGCGTGCGCAATGCCTCTGGACGATTCTTCGGCCAATCAACCCTGCCGATGATCGCGACGAGTCCACGGCCGACGGATGACTGGGATCAGAATGCGCCTCTTGTGGGGCGCCGGGATCGGGCGACATCGTACGATGACAATCTGCCCGTCGGCCCGAACACTTTTACGGCGGCGTTAGAGGATTTCGACGCGCTCGCAGCCGCCATGGATGACCGCTGGACGTGGGGTACACCGCGCGGGGAACCGAATCGCTACGGACTGCTGCAAGGACGATATGAGCGCCTGAATGCGGACCCCATGCTTCGTGTGGGCGCCGACGTGCGCTTTGCTGCACTCGGTTCGTTGTACTTCCCGATGCAGATCGATGTGCCAGTGGTGCTGCATCCCACGCACCATCTGACCGTGCTCGTCAACACGGGCGCGCGCGGCCGCCCCAGCGGCTTCTCAGACACGTATGATCAGGACCACTCGTTCTACTTCCGTGAAGCCTTCGCCATGGTCCACGAGGCGCCATATCAGGCGTATGCCAAGGTCGGTCGTTTCGTGCCCTCCTTCGGTCTGAAACTGGACGACCATACCTCTCATATCCGTCGTGCTTTCGAACTCGACGGGGCGCTGCCGGAATCGAGGGTGATGGGTGTGGAAGTCGGCGCCATGCCCAACTATCCCTTCCTCAATGCCTCGTGGTTCAGGATGGCGGCGCGGAATCGGGTGCCCGCTTCATGGGACATCAGCGATGTCGACGACGGTTGGGGGAGTGCGATCAACGCTGGTTGGCGGGATCTGAGTTGGAGTGTCGGGGGCAGTGCCATGTTTCGACGCCGTGATATCGACGAGGGCGGGGACACGTCAACGTATAGTCTGTATGGTGTGCTGAATCCATGGCGCAACCGGCGCAACCTGCCCGTGACCTATCAGGCGGAATATGATTTCGGCACCTTTCAACGTTCCAGTGGCGCCCGGACGAATCAAGCGGCGTTCTATCAGGAGCTGAATTGGGTCGCCTATAATAGCATCATCCTGCTGCTGGCACACGACTGGGCCGATCCGGATGATGAGATCACCGATGATGACGATCACCGCGTGCAGCTGGGACTGCAGGTGTCACCTATCGCCGGGGTCACGGTGGACGGCCGACTGCGGGTTCTGTTGCCCGCATTGGGACAGGCGGGCAAGGACATATTTATTCAGTTGCACCTGTACCATTAACGAACTGTCTCAGCCAATCTGCGGTGGCAGCGGCGGAATTGCCAACACTGGCACGTCTGTCCTTCTGGGTGGCTGCGGATCGCATGGTCGACCCACGGTGGAGGGTGTCTTCAATCGACTCTTCGAGTTCGACAATCCCGCCGGACCCTGGCGTTGCCGCGCAGGCACTCGGCGCTGATTCGCTGCTTTCCAGGATCAGTCGCGAGCTGAGACAGTTTGCGGCACCCGGCGCCGACAGCATTCGCAGCAGCTTCCGTTCCTACGATGTGGCTGCCGGCCCGGGGCAGATTTCCCGCATGGGGGGTGGGGCTCGACGGGGGATGCGGGGCGGGTGAACACGATCTTTATAGTTAGGACCGTCGCGGGGATATCTGGTCAGCCACCTCTCGGGACGGACTGACACGGCAGCTTGTGGAGCAATTGTAGCCTAGCGCAATAACAGCAGTTTGCGATCTCCGTTCCCAGGGCGGGTATCTGTGAGTTACGAGACAACCTCGATGCCGTAGCGGGCGAAGAGGGCATCTGACGTCACCACGATCATGCCACGTGCTTCGGCCGTGGCGATGAGGATGCGATCCACGGGATCTGCGTGAATGGCAGGCAGTTCGGTAGCGCGAATGCTGGCTGCCAGATCGACGGGAAGTTCGCTGAGATTGTGATGTTCCAGTACCGCGGCCAGCCACTCTGCGGGCCGTGAAGGAAGGGAGAGCTTGCCTTTGGCGACTTTTATGCCGATTTCGAAACCACTGATCGCCGAGACATAGACAACGGGTGCCGCGTCGATCTGCTCAAGGGCCTGACGAGACAGTCGCCCACCGCCCTGGCCGAGCCACAACAGTGCACAGGTATCGAGCAGCACCTTATTCTTCACCCGCCGAAGGCCACTCATCGGAGGACATCGGCTCGGTAGGGTCGTAGTGGATGCCCACATCACGCATGACCGGGTGGGGATCGGTACGGGACCGGATTCGATGTGGGACCAGATTGGCAATGGGTTTCTTGTGTCGGCAGATGACGACCTCTTCACCTGTGCGTTCGATTTCAGCTAGTAGGGCAGACAATTGAGTCTTGGCTTCGTGCACACTAACCAGCTTCATATTACACCATTAAATTTGAGTTCTATAAACTTAGTTGAATAGACCAAACTAAACAGGATCAAGAGATATGACAAGACGCACAGTCGTGGTTACCGGAGCGGCGGGACGGATCGCCGGACTGGTGCTACCCGCACTTAGAGAACGCTACGATCTGATCCTGCTCGATCTGCGCACGACGGACAGGGATGGACAGCCCCTCGAGGGTGTCAGAATCGCCGATCTCGTCGACCCTGACCGCGACACGTATCGCAGCCATTTCACCGGGGCGGACGCGGTCGTGCATTTCGGTTTTGCCAGCGCCGGTCGCCAGGACGGGGATGCTTGTTTCCAGGCGGAGCTGAACAATGTGCAGATGGCATACAATGTCTATCAGACGGCTCTGGAGGAGGGCGTCCGGCGGGTCGTTGTCGCTAGCTCCAATCACGCCGCCGACTACTATGAATCCCTCATCCTGGATGGTGATCTGGACCATGTCGATCCGGATGCTCGCGCGCAATCCGACAACTACTATGGCTGGGCGAAGGAGACCTACGAACATCTGGGGTTCGTTTTCGCCACGGGCAAGCAGAGTGACACGGCTCTGCAGAATGTGCAGATCCGCATCGGCGGACCGCGGGAGACGGACGTCGGCAACTGCAAGCTCGGGGATCTACGTTGTATGCGCAGAGCCCTTGGCGCCTACATCAGCGCCAGGGACATGCAGCAGTTGTTCGTCAAGAGTATCGAAACCGAGGACATCCTAGACGCTCAGGGCGTGCCATTTCAGATCTTCTATGGCATCAGCGACAATCCACACGCCTTCTGGAGTATCGCCAATGCGCGTCGCGTCGTCGGTTACGCACCACAGGACAACAGCGAGGTCCGCTTCGCCGACCAGGTGGCCGATCACATACGAGCCTCGGGTAAGGGCTGATCCTGTACTGCAGGCGGTGACGCAGGCCGGTCAGAGTCCGGTGATCAACATCGCAAATTCGCTCAGGGAGTTTTCAGCCCGCTGACAATACGATCCAGGTCCGCCAGGGCGGTTGTCGCATCTTCATCCAGCTGCTGCTGTAACAGGTCGGTGTGTTTGTAAGGATCCGATTCGAGGTTGTACAGCTGCCGCCCGCCTGCGCCAAAATCGATCAGCTTGTAGACATCATCGCGCACCGCTCAGGCGGGATCGTCACCACCGATCTCCGTGCTTCGCGCCCCTTCTCAGCGATGCCTCAGCCACTGGACGCACCCATTGTGACTGTCGGCATCGCTGGACAGATGTCATTTGCCGATGATGGCGCTGTTGTAGGCGGTGCCGGATGTGAGCACATCGTGCAACGACGTTTCGCTGGTGCCGATGGTATTGCACGCTGGTGCGAAAACCATGACGACCCGTAAGAATGGCGGCCCGCGTCGGCGAACACAGCGGGTAGGCCCAGACGTTGTCGAAGGTCAGGCCTTCAGACTGCAGGGACTGCAGCACGGGCATACTCGCCTTGATGCCGTCACCATATCCTGGGGAGGCGTCAAGGCCGAGGTCATCGGCGATGATGAGCAGGATGTTGGGGCGAGTCGTGTTCGTGGGGGGAGTGACGACGTCGGCGATCTGCCCCGCGGGGGAGTCCTGCCGCAGGCCCATAAGAGACTCGCTGCGAACGTGAGACATGCGAAGGGTTTTAACACGGGGCCCCAGTCATGTTATGATGCCTTCAAGATCGTGATCCGTCCCTGATTCGAGCAGGCGATCTCACCGAGGCCATCGCCGTCGAAATCGGCGACGATCGCCCAACCGAATGGCACCGGTGAGGTCCAGCGGATTTCGCCCACTCCCTCGGCGTTGGTGCCGATGCACCAGCGGTCGACGAGAAATTCTCCCTTGCCGTCGCCATCCACGTCGGCGGTAATCACCGGTCCAGCGGGTGGCGCCGGCAACTCGAGTGTCCATTTGGTGGTACCCGTCCACAGGTCGCGGCAGCGGAACGTCGTAGCGTTGCGCAGCGCATAGCCGACCTCGAGGACTGCGTCGCCATCGACGTCGACAAAACCGATACGATCCGGTGTGTCGTAGCCTTCCTCCTCGTACCACAGACCTTGTCGTGGGTCGGGGCCGACGAGGCCGAATCGACCATGTCCGTGGTGGACGAACCAGTGTGGTCGTTCGTCCTGCTCGTCGCGGTAGATCGGTGTGAAACCATTGTACAGCGAGATTGCCGGCACAGCCTGCTCCGCTGGACGCACGTTGGGGCCACCGTAGATGGCGGCCATGTCGCCGTCGCCACGAAGGAATGCCATATAGCTGTACATATCCCAGGCGATCTCCTCGAAACCATCGCCATCCCAGTCGAAGGCACCGGGAAGTCCCACGGGTCGGTAGGCACGAATCACATCGCCGTCGTGGTAGTTGCCTTTGAACCAGTGCACGTCACCACTGATACCATCGAGCAGGTAGGTGCCCTCCAGCGTCCGCCGCAGACTGTAGACGCTGATGGCGAGGCCCGCGCGGGGACCACTGGCGCCGGCCAGAAATTGCCCGGCATTCCAGGCGACGGCTTTGCCATCGTCGTCGGTGCGCGCCTTGGGCAACACGACATTCCACAGATCCGAGCCATCGGCACGACGGGCGCTCACGGTCAGTTCGCCACGAGAGGTTGCACCTGGAATTATCAGTTCGAGGGCGCCGTCGCCGTCCAGGTCGTACAACAGGGGACTGTGCCGCGCCGTCTCGCCGAGATATGGCTCGTCGAATAGCATCTGCGGCTGCGGGCCATGCAACCACCAGGCTCGCACTCGTTTGCCGGGGACGTGGGCGACGAGTTGGGTTACCCCATCCACGACCGCCGCGGCACTCATCGTTGCCGGGGCGCCACCGTGCAGGTCGAATGGCACCAACTCCCCTGCCGGCCATTGGCATGTGCCCTCTCCGGTGGCGGCATACAGGGCGCTGTCAATCCGGGCGCAGGCACCGATGGGTGAGTGCAGCAGCGGTCCTTCGGTGACGCGCTCAGTCTCTACGAGACTGTCGCCATCCAGTCGCACGATGGCAGGAGTGCCAGCATCGATGATGCGCAGGACCGCATCCATGCCATCGGCATCTGCTGAATCTGCCGCACGGGGCAGGGCGGTTGCTCCCCAGGGACCGCCGTGTTCGAAGTGGGCAAGGATCCGCGCGCCGTCGACGGCCAGTCTAATCAGCTGCAACGGGCCCTGCTCCGGTGTGGCACCCTCGGGTGCAGGATGGACCATCAGTATCGTGCGCTTGTCTTCCCCCAAGCCCTTCGCCACCCCCGAACACCACCGATCGCTGAGTTCGTGCTTCACCTGGCCCGTGGCGACGTCGCGGGCCCGTACGAACGAACGGAAGTCATTTTCAGGATCACGCACATTGTAGAGCAGTTCGTCGACACCATCGTCATCGACATCACCAACAGCGAGAAATTCGACGGCCACACCGGGCACGACGTAGACCTCGCCGTAGTATCGATCCCACGCGAGTTCGGGAGTGCCGTCGTCATGCAACAGCAGTCCGTGCACGTGGGTCTGCACCATCTCCGAGGCGACGACGATGGCGCGTCTGCCACCGGCACCGGTAGCGATTCGCCAGGGCCCATAGTTGCGTCGGTAGGCGCCTTCCAACTCGTATTGCAGGCAACCGAGGGGTTCACCGGTGACGGCATTGCAGGACTGACAGCGGTGGTGGCGAACATTCCAGATGAGGGGGATTTCGCCGGTCAGATCGAAGGCGATGTCACAGCCGTGATCGGCACGGACGGGCCACACGTCGTTGCCTATCACCTGTCGACGCCAGACCTCGCGCACAGCACCGTCGGGGTTGAAGGACAACAGCCAACCGGCGTCGCCATACTGCTCGAAGACCGCCGCCTGCTGGCCACCAGGCCCGGGCAGGAAGGCGGCGACCCGGACCCGCAGATCCACGTGGGGGGGATCGTAACTCTGCGACCAGCGCAACGAGCCGCTTTGTCCATCGATGACGACGAGCCGATTGGCCTGGCGCAGCAGCGCGGCGACACGACCGTCACCATAGAGATCGCCCCAGAATACGAGCTGCCCAGACGCAGATGCCCGCCACCGGCAACCGCCACCATCTGCGGCATACAGGGACAGACCGTTGTCACAGACTAGAAAACCAGCACCCTCAGCGGTGGCGACACTCTCCACCCAGCGATACTGCCCCGGCACATCGATGCTCTGCCAGACCGCCGGCGCTCGTGACATGCCAAGCGCGAGCGGGGAAAAACCCGTAAGCTGCTTGTCGTGAAGTGTGCGCGGCCAGTCCGTGCAGTTGATCTCTGCACAACGGATACCCGGCATCAGCGGGTGGGTGAAAGGGCCTGTCATTTGACCACCAACGTCCTCTTTATCATGACCGACAACCAGGGCGCCTGGACCCTGGGGTGCCACGGCAACGACGAGATTCTGACGCCCAATATCGACCAACTGGCTGCCGAGGGTATGCGCTTCGCTCACGCGTACGCGGTAAACTCGGTCTGCTCCCCGAGTCGTGCGACCTTCTTCACCGGACTGCTACCGTCACAACACGGCGTGCACTGTTATCTGGGTGGGGAAAAGCCGGACGCGCAGATGGGTGCCGACGCCTACTGCACGATCAGCGAATTCGTCAATCTGCCGAAATTGCTGCACGACCACGGATACCACTGCGGACTGGCGGGCAAATGGCACCTCGGGGACAGCCTGCAACCTCAGGAGGGTTTCGACTACTGGTTTACCAAGCCGAAGGGTCACACCCACACATTCTACAATGCCGAGGCGATCTGGGACGGCGAAGTCTACGAGGAGCCTCGTTATGCCACGGAAGTGATCACGGAACACGCCATCGATTTTCTCGACCAGGCGGCCAACGAAGAAGAGCCATTTTTCCTCTTCGTTGGATACAATGGGCCATACGGTCTCGGGGAGAGCATGTGCTACACCCACGAGAACGCGCACACCGAGTACTACGCCGACAAGGATCTGCTCTGTTTCCCACGTGAGCCCGCACACCCCTGGTTGGTGCAGAATCGACCATTCATCGGCAACCCTGTCAGCATGCGTGGATACGCCGCGGCGGTGAGTGCTGTCGACGACGGCGTCGGAGCGATCCTGGCCGCCCTCGAAGCGCACGGCAAGGCGCAGGACACGCTGGTGATCTTCACGGCTGACCAGGGTCTGTGCGGTGGTCACCATGGTATGTGGGGAATGGGGGATCATTCACGGCCGATCCACACCTTCGAAGAGACCATGCACATCCCGCTGATCTTCCGGCAACCGGCCCGCATCCCAGCGGCGCAGGTATTTGGTGGCAGAACGTGTAACTACGATTTCCTACCCAGCGTGCTGCAGCATCTCGACATCGAGCCTGACTGGCCCGAGGGCCATGCCGAACTGCCGGGACGCAGTTATGCCGCACACCTGCAAGGCGCCGACCAGGACAGCTGGAATGAAGAGGAGTTCTTCCACGAGTTCGAGAGTGTGCGCATGGTAAGAACGAAACGCTGGAAATACACCTGGCGTCACCCGGAGGGTCGTCACCCGGAGGGTCCGGACGAGCTCTACGACATGATCAAGGATCCAGGGGAACGGTGGAATCTGGTCCACGACGCCGACTGTGCGGTGGTCGTAGCAGAACATCGAGGGCGTATTGAGCGCTTCTTTGGCCGGTATGCCGATCCACAGTGGAATCTGTGGCGCGGTGGTTCGTCGAAGGCGGGAAGGCTGAGTTGTCCCGCCTGAGGCGTCAGCGCAGATCGTCGGTGCGCAGCAATTGCCAGCTGTCACCACCATCGGCGGACAGCATCGTCTTGCGTCGTGCGCCCACATGGTCGGTGCGGTAAAACCAGTACGTGGACCAGTAATCGAAGCTCACCAGCAGGCGTCCCTGGCGATCGATGGTGAGCCGGTGATACCAGATGCTGTATTCGGTGAAGGGCCACGGCGAGACGTTGCATTGGTTCCCAGGGTCCGTCCTTCGGTTTCCGCTTATAATCAAGGTTGGCGCCATCGATGTGCTGCTTACCGCCACGTCCCAGGACTCGGAGGCGACAACCGCCGTGTAGTCATCACCACGGAAGCTGGCAAGCAGCCTCGTGTACGGATGAGGGTTATGCCGGATCCGGAGGACACGACACTGCGCGTGTTGTGTAGTCGGGAATCGGGTGGCGATTACGAACCGGCCCAGCGGGATGGTGAAAATCGATACGTCGTGCAGATGGCCGATGGCGACTGGTACGAGATGACGAAGACGGAGGCTGTTCAATGATCCAAGATGCCACAGGAGGCGCGAGTCATGGGAGATATCCTCTCGCAGGAGGAAGTCGTAGAGAGGCACGAGACGGCGGAGAAGTTATACCGCGAGCGACTGGAAGAGGAGCTCGTCAAGCCGGAGCAGAGACTGAGTCCGCAGGATCTGGTCGGCATGGTGCGGCGCTCGGATCTGTTGTGTGAACGGGTCATCGATGTGTGCCGCACCCCCGAGTTTGGTTTCCGCGGGCGCAATCTGCTGTACGCGCTTCTGCATGTCGGGGTGGCAGCCTTCCAACGGGTGATCCGTCAGGCCCTGGATGCCGACGAGGAGACGCAGAACAAGATCGACGACGAACTCGAGCGTCATGCCCGTCGTGAGGTTGAAGGTCTGCTGTCACAGATCCGGGCGGCAGAGGCGGCGCCATTCCGCGATCGCACCCTCAACACGCAGGAACTTGAGGAATTGCGGCGCATCTATCAGGGCGTCGAACGCCAGGGTCGTCTGGTGCCGGCCATGACTCGCTACGACTTCAAGCATCCGGCGCGAGTCAACAAGGACCAGCTGCGCACACTGGAGAATCTGCATGACAACTTCGCCCGTCTGCTGAGGCCGACCTTTTCCGGCGTTGAAGTCGGCGGCGGAAACCGCGATGATTCCCGTGTCTTCGTCCCCGCCGACAATCGCCAGAAGGTGGCGACAGCCGTGGCTGATGTCGGTGGTGCCGACTTGGCGGGTAAACCCTTCGCACAGCAGGAGCTGCTGGAAGCGGTGCGCGTGAATCTGTGATGATGGAGAGAATTGCCGGCTTCTCCACCGCCCCCATCGCGATCATGGCGGGTGGAGATCGACAGCTGGTGCTGGCTTTTTCCGACGGTCTGGCCATCCTGCGCGAAGGCAATCTGGAATATGCGACGCGCACCCGGATCGACGGCGCCGCTGAAGGCCCGGATCGGGCCATCTATCTGACCCGAGCGGGCCAGGTGCTGCGCTTCGACCCGGCGCAGGGTGACAGACGGGAAGATGTGACGGCCGACTTCGGCGGTCCTGTCGGTGGCGACGGGCATGTCGTACGCGGGCCCTGCGGGGAGATCTTCGTCGAGGGCTGTTCCCGCTATCGCCGTCTCAATGGTACCTACGACGCCTTGCCCGTGGCTGCTGATGGAACGACACCGCTGCCACTGGCGACGGATACCTTCGGCAATCGCTGGAGTCTGCGGCCAGATGGCGCCGAAACCCGGCTCCTCGTGCTGCCGGCCAATGCCCCCGATCTATGGCAGGATGTACCGGTGCCAGGTGGGCGCTGGGCACACCTGCTGGCTGACTGCGACGGCTTCCTGTGGATCGGCGGGCCGGCGGGGGTGCACTGTTGGTGGCCACGCGATGACTACGAGCCAGAGTGGCAGGCGCCGGGCGGAGTCGCCGCTGAAAGTGCGCTGACGGCGCTGACCCTGTCTGCCGACGACCGTGTGCTGCTGGCGACAGACTCTGGCGTTCTGCTTGAACTCGACATCGATGCCGCCGGCAAGACCATCGAACGCAGACGGGGTGAGGTGCCTGACGCAGCGCGCAGTCTGCACGTCGATGCCAGCGCCACGATCTGGGCTGGCACCGACGATGGACTCTATCGTCAGCCACCCCTCGAGGGTAGCTGGCACGTCGACTGGGAGGCGCAACCGGGGCGCCTTCCAGGTGGCGGCAATCACGACATCTTCTCCGTTCCATGGCAGGGGCGGTTGTACACCGCAGGGGGGCTGACGCGTTACTGGGGTTTTCCGACGCGGCAGCGAATCTTCGATGATCTGTTCGCCTTTGATCCGACCCGCGGTTGTTGGGAAGTCATCAGCACGCTGTCATTCCCACGTCGTTACAATGGCATTGCCGAACTGGACGGTCGGATCTGGATCGTCGGTGGCGAGGGCGAACTCGGCGAGCGAGGGGGCGAACCGACGACGCTGGACGTAGTCGATATCTACGATCCAGCGACGGACACGTGGACGCCGGGGCCGACGCTCAATCAGGTGCGCACCGATCCATTTGTGATGACGAGTGGTGGTCGGATCTGGGCGGTGGGTGGTGCCTGCGACCCCAGCACGAAGCTGATCTCCGTAGAGAGTATTGGCGCCGGAGAAACAGCGTGGCGTTTTGAACCGGATCTGCCGCAGCCCACGCGGCAGGGCGGTTGCTGCGCCCTCGACGGTTGGCTCTATGTTGCCAGTATCGATGGCTTCTTCGCCTTCGACACGGCGACGGGGCGTTGGGACGAGGAGGTGCCACAGCCCGGGGAGATCGGTCAAGCGCCATTGGTCACCGCCTATCAGGGGGAGGTGTGGATGATGGGTGGCTTCCACTATGGCAACACGCGCTGTTACCATCCGAAGACCAGAGTCTGGCGCGCCGGCGCCAAACTGCCGACGGAGCAGTCCTGGGGTGCCGCTGCCGTACTCGATGGTCAACTTTACATCACCGGGGGCGCACATCGCTCCCAGATCCACGACGCCGTCATCTACGACGACAGAACGTGGCGTTTGAGACAAGGGGTGAAAGCGTAAGGCCATGAGAATTGCCATTGCTTCGTACGGACAGGAGACGAGCAGTTTCAGCCCGGTACCGACAACGCTGGAAACCTTCGAGTTGTATGGGCTGTTCGAAGGGGACGAGATTCTGCACAAGTGCCGTGAGGTCGGTTCCATCGGCGGTTTCCTGCAGACCATGGATGCCGGCCTCGACTGGACGCCGCTGCCGATCATTCACGGGTGGGCGGGAGCGAGTGGGGCACTCACGGCAGAGACACTGGACTTCTTTGCCGACAAGATCCGCACCGGTCTCGAGCAGGCATTGCCAGTCGACGCGGTCTATTTCGCCTTACATGGCGCCGCCGTCGCCGAACAGGCACATGATAGCGAGACCTATCTACTGGACATTGTACGCGGCGTCATCGGCGACGACGTGCCACTTGTTGCCTCCCTCGATCACCACGCCAATCTGACGCAGGGCATGGTGGACGGGATCGATGCGCTAGTGGCTCATCGAACCCAGCCCCACGATCAGTTCGAGACGGGGGTGCTCGCAGGGCAACTGCTGCTCGGAATTCTGCGCCATGGCACAAAACCAACAACAGCGTGGCGCAAGATTCCGTTGATCACCCATCAGGAGCAGTTTCTCACCAGTGGCGGTTCGATGAAGGCGTGGTTCGACCTGGCACGGGACATGGAAGCGCGCCCCGGGGTGCTGTCGGCATCAACACTTCCCATGCAGCCCTGGCTCGATGTGCCGGAAGGCGGTTGGGCGGTGGCGGTGGTCACCGACGGCGATCAGTCTATGGCGGAATCTCTGGCCGACGAATTGGCTGACAAGGCCTGGTCGATGCGCGAGTCGTTCTGCCGGCTGGACAGCATCACCCCGGAAGCGGCGGTGCGCCAGGGGGTGGCAGCCGAAGGCGGGCTTGTGGTGTTGTCCGATACGGGGGACAGCGTCTGGGGTGGGGCGACGGGGGACAGCACAACGATCCTGGCGGAGCTGATCAGGCAGCAGGTCTCCGCCATGACGCTGGTGCCGATGGAGGATGCAGAGACGGTGAAGGCCGCCATCGCCGTGGGTGTGGGCGGCACGTTGACGACAATGGTAGGAGGCCGGCAGGACCCGATTTTCGGCAGGCCGTTGCAGGTGACGGCGAAGGTCGCCGCCATCGGTGGTGGTCGCTTCGATGTGCAATTGCTGGGCTTTGAGTCATTCGATCCAGGACGTGCCGTATTGCTGGAAATCGGGGCGATCCGGTTGCTCGTCAACGAGAACCGCGGTATTGGTGGCAACCACCCTGCCGTATACGAACAGTTCGGTATCGATATCGCAGATGCCCACATGGTGGTGTTGAAGACGGCGAGCAACTGGCAATACTACCAGCAGTGGATTTCCGAGGTCATCCGCGTGGACACACCGGGGGGCACGACATCACATCTGGAGGAACTGCCCTGGCAGCACCTGCCAAGGCCGATCTATCCATTGGACGCAGACTTTTCCAAAGAGAGCTCATGAAGACCAGTTTCACCACACTTGGATGTCCCGCCTGGGATCTCGATACGATTATCACGCAGGGCAGTGGCATGGGCTTCGATGGCGTCGATTTCCGTGGTCTGCGCGATGACATCGACATCACTCAACTGGCGGCCTTTACCAGCGACATGGCCACGACGAAGAGCAAATTTTCCGATGCCGGGCTGCACGTGTGCGGTATCAGTTCGAGTCTGAAGGTCTGCGATGAGCGCCTGGTGGAGGCCAATCTGGAGGAGGCCAAGCGGACCATCCCCGTAGCCGCTGAGTTGGGCACGGAGACGATTCGCGTCTTCGGTGGTGGCGATGCAGAACGGCATGAAAAACCGGCACTGGCCGATATCGGCCAGCAGATGATGCTGCAGGTCCTCGACCTCGACGGGGCGGGGCAATTCAAGTGGGTCTTCGAAACACACGACAATTGGATCCAGTCGGCGGACTGCAAACTGCTGCTGCAGCGGGTGACGACGCCAGAGTTTGGCGCGTTATGGGATATGGGGCACACCTCGCGCGTCGGTGCCGAAGATCCCGCAGACAGCCTGGCAGCACTGGGGGACCGCGTCTACTACCTGCACGTGAAAGATGCGATCAATGACGCCTCGCATGAGCACGCCATGGCGGATGGCTGGCGTTACGTGCCGCCGGGTACCGGTGAACTACCCATCGGACGAGCGCTGCATTTGTTGAAGGAGCGTGGTTATGATGGCTACGTCATGTTCGAGCACGAAAAGCGTTGGCACGGTGAGTTGGAAGAACCGGAGGAGATTTTTCCGTTGTTCATCGAGTGGTTCCGCGGCCTGGAGGGGTAGCTGGGCGGGCCGCCACCAATGTCAGGCAGCACTCTACCCGCTAGCAAAGGCCTTGGGATTTTCCTAACCAGTAGGCCACAAGATAGTTGGACAATTCTGATGTGATCCCTGAAAAGAGGTAGTCTCGGCTCAGGTCAATCTCATTGCCCGCGATGAACCAGTGCAAACGGGAAAAGTCCAACTCCCCCATGATCGTCTTCCAAATTCCTTCATAGTGGCTGTTCGGATCGCCGCCACATGTCAGATAAATGGAGTATGCCGCGGGGAATCGAGAAGTGGGATCGAGATAGAACAGATCTCGTGATGCCTCGAAAAAGGGGACACCAGTACGGATCGGTTCATCGAAATCTTCGGGAAGGGGCCGCCAATGCAGCCCATCGGCGTCTTTTCTCACTTGTTGGTAGTAGCGGTGCATATGAGTGCTCTCATCGAAGCCGATGAGTCCATGAAGAAGCGCTCTCTCCATTGCTGCAAGTAGAGTTTTTCGATTCTCCGGAGCGAGATCAATCAGAAGCCGGCCACAGTGGAGGACAAAGAGCAACCCCGCCGATGCAGCTTCGCTGGTTGTGGTCCAATTTGAGAAGATGGCAGGGTTGAGCCTCTGCATCAGGTCAAACTGGCTGCTCTCACCCGAAGATATCTCACCATATTCTGCTGCCAGCCCTGCGGCAACTTCGCTGTAGTGGGAATCGCCCTCAAGTTCAAAAGCAACCTGATTGATGACCTGCATTATTCTCATGTGGCCCGGACTCTTGCGCATATCCCAGAAGATGTGGCCGAAGTCAAGTTGGTAATCGATTCTATGCCAGTACCCAGCAATGGCGCAGATCATGGAGATGATCCAATCTCTGTCGGCATCGTCAGCATGGGGCAGATAGGCCCGCATACCACTCACCGCTGCGAGGTTCTGATCAGGACTGGATTCGGTAGTCACCATCATCCCAAATGGTTTGCAGAGCCAGCCGAATGATCTTTCTGGGGGGAGTGCAGAAATCCCCTTCAAGCTCCGAAGGGCGCGCTTGCACTCCTCCAAAGCGGAGGGATTTCTTGTGGCCTCATAGCAGCGCACTTGAGCAAACAGGTAAGAACCGCTGAAGTATGTGCTGTTCTCATTGTTGAGCCAATCAGCCCCGCTGATAATCCTATCCTGCTCTCTACCGGCCTTTGAATTTGAACTGGCGCAGGGACTTTCCTTCCAGATCTTCAGGTTGCCATGGACGGAACTCATCCCCACAGTCCCGCAACATGGAGTAGGCGATACCATTGTCAGCAAACTGGTGACTTTCGAGAAACTGTTGGATGATCCCTACCTTCTCACCAAGCTCCATGGACGCTTCGAGTTTGGTGAGTGACCTTGTCACCGCCAGGCGGCACCCCAGCCTGCCGTGTGCACATCGCTGGCGATGCGCCAGTCGCGCAGCACGTCCAGCAGTTCACGCTTCTGCAGCTCGTGCCCGGCATCATCCCACAGATTGAAGATCTCTTCCGGATCGCTTCTCAGATCGAACAATTGGCCTTCCGCAGAGTCCACGAAGTGCACCAGCTTCCAGTCGGAACTGCGCACCATGGTCATGAATTCGGTCTCTTGCAAGATGCCGTCGCGGCCATGTTCGGCAAAGACATACTCGCGGGGTTGCCAGTCATCTCCCCTTAACGCCGGCAACAGGGAGCGGGCTTCCATCGTCGCCGCCGGTTCCAGACCGGCCAGTTCCAGCAGGGCCGGGCCGATGTCCATCTGCTGACACAGACCATCGATGCGCCGGTCTCCGGCAAATCTCTCCGGTGACCAGGCGATCATCGGCATGCGCGTGATCGTGTCGTACATCGTCCACTTCTGGCTGTGGCCGTGGTCGGTGAGGCAATCGCCGTGGTCGGAAGTGAAGAGGACGACGGCATTGTCGAGATACCCCTTCTCCTGCAGGGCCTGCATGATTTCTCCGACCTTCGTGTCGATCATTTCCACATTGGCCAGGTAGTAGGCGCGCTGACGGTGGCGCTGGGCCTGTGTCGGTTCCAGCATGTGTACGACGCTATCGTGGTCGACTTCGGTGTTGTGCTGGCGCATGGCTTTGTATGGCGCCGGTTGCGCGGCCAGTTCGTCGGCCGTCACCGGCTGCAATGGCAACTCACGCTGCATGTATTTGTGCGCCATCTCCGGTGTCGGGTCGTAGGGCGGATGGGGCCCCGGGAAACCGATCTCGAGAAAGAGGGGCCGTTCCTCGTCGCGTGGTTTCGTCCGGATCCAGTGGGTCGCCATGTCACCGACGAAGTTGTCGGGATGGGTGTCGGCGGGCAGGTCCCAGGTAAAGGCGCCGAGAGACTCGTCATAGTCGGGCCGCTGGCGATAGAATTCGCGCTGCTGTTTGACGATCCCGCGAGCCCGCAAGGCCTTGTCCCACTCGTCGAAGTAGTAGCGTTCTTCGAGGTAGCGATCCTTGTTTTCGACGACGTAACGTTCCTCGAAGCCGAGGGGGGTGTGATAAGGGTAGGAGTGCATCTTGCCGACGTTGATCGTGCGATAGCCGCTGTCGCGCAGTTGCTCGATCCAGGAGTGGTTCCAGGCGTCGGCATTTTTCAGGATGCCCGTGGTATGCGGATAGTAGCCGGTGAACAGGCTGGCCCTGGACGGGGCGCAGGAGGCGGCGGTGACATGACACCCCGTGAAGGTGACACCCTCACGCACCAGGCGATCGATGTTCGGCGTGTCGACGTGACCGGCGCCGAGCGCGTTGATCGTGTCGAAGCGTTGTTGATCGGTGATGATAAAAATGATATGGGGTCGGTCAGTGGTCGTCGTCATTGCAGCGTCATGCCACCATCTACCTTCAAGGTGGCGCCTGTGATGTAGTCGGCGTCATCAGAAGCCAGAAAGGCCGCCGCCTTGCCGAGGTCTTCGGCTGTGCCCAGCCGTTTCCACGGCAGATTTTTGGCGCCCTCGCGCATCTGCTCTTCCGTCGTGAATTGACGTTCGCCGGGTGTGTCCGTCCAGCCTGGCTGGATGACGTTGACCCGAACGCGGTGTTCGGCCATTTCGGCGGCAATCGTATTGGCCATGTGGTTCATGCCCGCTTTGGCGGCGTTGTATGGCATGGAGGTGGCAAATGGCATGAAGGAGAGCACGGAACTGATGAACAGGATGCTGCCCCCTCCCCCTTGCTGCACCATCTGTCGGGCACCTGCCTGGGCGACGTGGAAGGCACCCATGAGTGTTACGTCGAGTGTCCGGCGTACGCCCTCGACATCGAGTTCGAGAAAAGGTTGACGCTTGGAGTAGTAGGCGTTGGCGACGACGATATCGACGCGGCCCAGTTGTTGTGCGGCGCCGGCCACCATGGCGTCGACGGCAGTGCGGTTGGAGACGTCGGCACCGAAGGTGGCTGCCCGCCCACCCAGGGAGCGCACCACGTCGGCCACTTCGTCGGCTTCGTCAGGATGGGAACGGTAGTTGATGGCCACATCCGCCCCGCACCGCGCCATCTGCTCGGCGCAGCCACGGCCAATGCCACGCGACGCCCCCGTGATGAGGGCCACCTTTCCGGACAGGTCGATCAAGATAGCTCCCTCAGCTGTGTGATGGTTGTCAAACTTTACTCAGCGTTCGGATCGGGCAAGCTGGCATCGGCGTAGACGACTGTCAGGGCGCCGCGGAGAATCTTTATATAGGCCTGTTGCGGCGTTGGTGGTGCTGCGGGGGGATCCTCCTCGGTGGAATCCTGTTGCTCCTCGGGGTCCTGCTGTGCCTCCGTGGTGTCCGAGACGGGTCAGATCTTCGAGCGTTCCTTTCCCGGCGCTGAGAATCGCGATCATTTTTGGCAGCGTCAGATCGACGACGACCCCGGCCAACAGCGTCATACTGCCGACATAGAGCGGGCTCCATGTTGAGCCGATCGCACCATTGGCGCCAGGTTCCCGACGGGGATATGGCTCTCGGACTGGACACGAGCCAGTCCATCTGTGGCAGGGTCGTGATTCACGGTCGCACCAGTATACTCGGCGGCTCGATCAGCGTCTACACTGGGATCGGCATGCGATATCGATGCAACAATGAATGGAATGCCGGGTCGTCCAGTGGCGAACTGGCGCCGCTATGGAAGAGATGCCCAGGGCACGTACAGTCGGAGGCTCCGAAGCGGCAGACGGCCAGCCCATAGAGGCCGGCCACATCGGCAGCAAGTTCACACTCCTGCCGTTTGGAGGAGCGGATCGGCAGGGGTACGACCTCGACGGCAGCCTGGTGCAGGTAGTCGATATGCCAGTGCAGACGTTTGCGGCGTCGCACGTGGCGCCGCAAACGGGCATCGAGGCCGCCCATGGCTGAACCGATGTAGAGATACCAGCCGGCGGCCAGGTGGAATTCACCGAGTCGACCGATCTTCAGTTGGCGTGCTTCCGGCAGACGTAGCAGCAACACATAAGCACCCCGATCCTTGGCTTCTCGTCGCAGGTGGGCCCAGGGAATGGGCAACAGGCGGGTCTCCTGTCGCAGTGACAGTTGGCGGGTCCAGCCGACAGCTACGGGCAGCACCCGCACATCGGGGCGGACGTCGAGAAATGTGTGGCTGAAGGCCAGGTCGGTGTGGTAGTCGGGCAGGAACCATCGTGGGCGCAGAGAATGCACGACGAAGAGCACGACGGGGCGGGCCGCTCCCGACTGCCGGAGGTGTGCCAATTCCTCCAAGTGACGCCGACCGCGCTCGGTGACGGCGTCGGGGAACATGGCGCTGCCATTGCCGAAGAGGGTGCACGATTTCACCTCGAGCCACAGCCGCTGGCGACCCCGTTCCAGGAGAAAATCGAAGCGACTGTGGCCGACGGTGACCTCGGCGCCGGCGATACGCCAGCCTTTCAGTGACGGGATGCGTCGAGTTTCGATCAGGTGCCTGGCGACGGCGTTGGTGCGGTGTGTGTCGAGCAGAATCGGTTCACCCTCACGCTCGAGGCCGACGCAGGTCCATTCGGTGCGGCGCGTGGCGCTCGGCGTGGCCCGCACGACTGTCAGCTCCGTGTCCGGAAAGAGCATCTCGTCCATGCGCCCCGGGTTCGGTAGGAAGGCCTCGATCAGTTCACCGGAACGCAGACGGCCAAGTATCAGAAAACGATTTGGGCGGCCTATGAAACGGGCGCGTCGCAGGCGGGCGTTGCCCAACGGGCGGAAGTCCTGGCTCATGTCCTGTGGGTTTCAGGCAAAACGCAGGGAGAACAGGTCGGCATCCTGCAGCAGAAATCGTAGTCGTATCGCTCGGCCCTGCAGACTCGATAGATCCGAACCATCCCGCCAGCGGGCGGCATGCTCGATCTGGTCGCCGAACAGGGGCTGCGATGTGTCGAGGGTGAAACCGGGAATCGGCGTGCCCTCCGCCTCCTGCAATTCGACCTGCACGGAACCCGCCGCCGAGGTCGCATAGTTGAGCAACAACCGACTGCCGGCGAAGGTGAAAGGTCTGGTCAGCGCCTCGCCGCGGACCTCGGCGAAAAGCGAGGCAAAACCCCAGGGACGAACCGTAACCCGCCGCAGGCGGTTGTCACTCCAGCCATAGTGCTCGGAGATGTACATCGACCATTCGCCTTCACCGGTGTCGATGATGCCCACCGCCGGCGTCTGGTTGCGGTGCGTCCAGTTGCGCTGGTCGCGACCCGGACGCAGCCAGGCATGGCGGAAAGTGCGGTCCCAGTGCACGCCGTCGCGACTGCTCATAAAGACCGCATCGGAGAGGCCGTCGCCGGGATAATCCATGCCCTCCGTGTCGAGGGTGCGGTCCGGGAGAAAGCGCATGGGGAAGGACAACAACAGATGCTCGGCCCCCGGGCAGGGGACTGTGGCGTTGGTATAAAACTGCTCCTGCGGGACACCCTCGTCGTAGACGTGGGGAACCGGTTTTGTCCAGTGGATGAAATCCTCGGAGGTACAACTCTGGATCGCCCGTACACGCGTGTCGTCGACGACATCGAAATAGCGGCTGAACAGTCTGTAGCAGCCGGCGGCGGGATCCCACAAGGGCACATTGACCGAATCGAAGGCGCCCTCCACATCGAGAGGGTCCTGTTGCAGACGTTCCCAGTGGATGCCGTCGGCTGAGCGAAAGCCGAATAGCCGATTCTTCGCACCCCCTCCCACCGCTTTGAAGCGCGCCGCCGGGTCAGCCTCAGGATTGCCGTCGAGAAAGACGCAGAAATTATGCGCTTCGTAGCCGTGCCAGATCGTATTTGGCGCGATCCCAGGTTTGCCCTCCGGGTCCTGAGGGAACCGCTGCAGACGAGGACGGTCGAAGTGCACACCATCGGAGCTGAGCGCAACGTTGCAGGTCTGCTCCTGGTGATGGTCGGCGTAGTCGCTGCCGATGGGGTAGAAACCGCGATAGTAGAGCAGCAGCCCGCCGTCCCGGTCATCGATCAGATTATAGCAGGCGGTACAGGCATTCTCGTGTGGTGGTTGGACCTGGAGAACACAACCTCGACGCTCCGGTGCATGCAGATGCTGCCGCGTGCCATCGAGGCGTTCGAGGAGAAAGTTGTCGATGAACAGCTCGCGTCGACCACCAAGGGAGATGGGTTCGGACATGGTCTGGATCTCGGGTCGGTTGAGAGGGTAGAGTCAGGCCGGTGATGACAGGGGCAATTCGTGCCCCACTTCACCCAGCAACTCACAGAGAAAGAAGTAGGTGACCCCCCAGAGCAGAGGTTTCTCCGGGCCGAACAGATCGACGGCCGGGTAGCGGTGGACCTCCGCCTGCCCGCGCTGGTGATGCTCGCACTGGCGGTTGGCATCGACGAGGTGGGCGACGGGCACCCAGAAGGCGTCGGAGACTTCATCGGAGAGCGACAGCTCAGGTGCTGTGTGGATGGCGTAGACGAAGGCGCTTACCGTCAGCGGCAGTATCCGGGCGGCACGGTCATCCAGGCGTCCTAGCAACCGCGCTGCGGACAGGTCGAGGCCCACCTCCTCGAGGGTTTCCCGCTCCGCGGCGGCGCGAGCGTCGGCGTCGTCAGGTTCGAGACGGCCACCGGGGAAGGCCAGGTCACTCGACCACGGATCACCGTCGTATGGCGCCCGTTCGATGATGAGTACCCGCGGCTCGGCGGTCATTGCTGCGTGCAGAATGATGGCGACGGCGGCATGGCCCTGGGGACCTGGTGCCGCACTTCGGGCGACGCGGCCCACAAGGGCACCGGCGATGTCGTCGATCGTCGCGATATCCTTCACCGCGCCAGCATCCTCGTCAGGGCATCGCCGACCGCGACGGCCGCCAAGCATAGTACCATGTGCAGGCCCACGTGCGCCAGAGCCTGCAGACCGTGGTCGTTGCGGACGAGACTCATGGTCTCGAGAGCGAAGGCGGAGAACGTCGTGAAGCCACCGAGGAGGCCGGTGAGCAGGAAGAGGCGGACGGAATCACTGAAAATGGCCCGCGACTCGCCGATGGCGGCGAGGGCGCCGATGAGGGCGCAGCCGAGGATGTTGACCACCAGTGTCCCCCAGGGCACGACGGCGGCGGGCACCAGGCGCTGCACGGCGCCACTGAGCAGAAAGCGGCAGATGGCACCGGCAAAACCGCCAAGGCCGACAAAAAGAATGTGGTTCACCGACAGGAATCCGGACACATTAGGGAGTAGAAGGGACCAGAGATGCGGTAGTATAGGCAAGCCGCCCACTCGTGGGGAGAGGTCCGGGGCAGATAGCCCTTTCGGTGAAGTGAGAAAATCCCGAGATCGCACTGTCTATGGCTGAAGAACCAAAAGATCCCGACAGGCAGTTCGCCCTTGTCGTGGCGCAGGAGGGAAAGGCGCAACGTACTCTCGCCAAGTTCCTGACCCTGCTACTCAATTACCGCTACGGCTACAAAGTCGAGATGGCGGAAGATTTCATCCAGGCAGCCGGAGCAATCCGCCGCCATGGGCGTCGCATTCGACGATGGCAGCAACCCCGTCGCCCACGGACCCGCACCCTTTCCCTCCGCCACTCCCATTGCGGGACGTCAACTTCGATGTTTCCCGTCGGCTCGATGACAGCGCCCTTGATGCGCTCGTCGCCAATGGCGTCTCCTGGATCGCGCTGATTCCCTTCGGTCGGCAGTCACGGTTCGACATAGCCGAAATACAATTGCGTCCCACCAGCGGACGCTGGGGGGAGACCGACGTCGGGCTCTCCGAGATCACCTCCCGTACCCGAGCGCGCGGCATTCGCACACTGCTAAAGCCTCATGTCTGGCTCCTCGAAGAGGTCCCAGGGGAATGGCGGGGCACCATCAGCTTCCATACCGAGACCGAGTGGCAGGACTGGGAGGCAGATTATTGTCTCTTCATCCTGCACTATGCCGAACTTGCGCAGCGCAATGACGTGGACATGTTCAGTGTCGGTGTCGAGTTGCACCGTGCCGTCAGCGATCGCCCAGACTTCTGGCGCGAGTTGATCGAGCGGTACGGCTGGTTTATGATGGTCCCCTCACCTACGGGGCCAACTGGGATAGAGAATTGACGGCGGGGCAATTCTGGGACCGCCTCGATTATCTGGGTGTTCACGCGTACTTCCCGCTGACGGATCGGCAGGATGCGAGTGTCGCCGAATTGGAGCGTGGCTGGCGGACGCATCTGGCGACGATCGAATCTCTGTGTGCCCGGTGGAACCGCCCCATCCTGTTTACCGAAATAGGCTATCGCAGTATCGCTTGTGCTGCCGTGAAGCCCTGGAACTTCACGGTGCGCGCCGCCGTAGATATGCAGGAACAGGCGGATGCCTACGAGGCGTTGTTCCGCACCTTCTGGGGTCAGGATTGGTTTGCCGGTCTGTTTCTTTGGGACTGGGACGCCGACATTGGCGCCGACGAAAATCTCACTAACGATGACGACTACACACCGCAGACGAAGCCAGCCCAACAGGTGCTGGCCCGCTGGTTCGAAGTTGGCACGTGATGAAATCGAGAGGCTGGTGGGCGACAATGTCCTGCGCATGGGAGAGAGGAGTAATCGATTGGCCAGCACGGGCAACCGCATATGTCGCACCTGTGGCGAGTCGTTCGAATATCTGCGAGCGCCGAGTTCTTGCCGTTGTGCGTCGACGCCTGGAGCAACTCACGAAACAGGTCCAACAGTTACAGGGCGAGGCTGATGGGTAATAGCCGCCGTGATTTTTTCCGCCAGTTCGTCGACAAGACGCTGGGCCAGGCGGCAGATGCGCTGGGCGATCGGCTGCCGAGCACCAGCCCCGAACGACCACGCACACGTCTCCGCCCTCCTGGGGCAATTGCGGAGGCGCAGTTTCTCGACACCTGCTATCGCTGTGGCAACTGTGTCGATGCCTGCCCCGCCCGTGCGATCCAACATCTGAAGGGAGAATCGGAAGAGTTGAATGGCACCCCCTTCATCGACGCCCGCCAGCAGCCATGTCTGGTGTGTGATGGGTTGGAGTGTATGCACGTGTGCCCAAGTGGAGCGTTGCAATTGGTGGCGCGGGAGCAGATCCGCATGGGGTTGGCCGTGGTTGACGATAAGGCCTGTCTTCGATCTCATGGGGAGGACTGCCGTATCTGTGTTGAACTGTGTCCATATGATGAAGCGGCGATGCGGATCGACGAGAGTGGGACGGTGCAGGTGTTGGGTGGGTGTGTCGGCTGCGGGATCTGTGAGTGGAAGTGTCCTTGTGATGCTGTGGTGGTTGGGGTCTAGCCTTTGTGGGTGCCCTTGCCGAGCCCTGACTGCGCCAGGGTCTCGGAGGGATTCTGAGTCGAACGAGGATCGTGGCCGGCGTAATGCCCCCTACGCCCTCGACCGACCCCAAGCCAAACGAAGGGACCGGGCCTCGACTTCGTCGAGTCTTGGGAAGGACCGGAGTAGGCTGAGAGTTTGGTGGTGCATCTTATCAGGAGATTGAGCTATGGCGTTGTTGCGGCATCTAGCTTTGCGGACCCGGGACATGGAGAAGTCCCGGCGTTTCTATGAGGCGGTGATCGGTTGGGAGTTTGTCGACTATCGTCCGGGTGGGCTGGGGTTGGATCTGACGGATGGGACGTTGAATATCACTTTGATCCAACATGACGACGACCACCGAGAGCGGGCTGAGGAGGGGCAGGAGTTCATTCATTTTGGGGTGGTCGTGGATGATCTGGATGGGGTTTGGCAGCGGCTGCACGATTGGGGGGCGGAGTTCTCCAAGGACGATGTGAAGGAGCGCAAACCGATCGATCCAGCGGTGCGGCCGCCGCGGTCCTTCAAAGTGCTCGATCCGGATGGCAACGTTATCGACATCACCAACGATGGCGAAGAGTGGCGCGGGGCAGCTGAGTGATTCGTTGAAGCGCGACCGACAATACCAGCGGGCCGGGGTTGGCCCGCCAACTCGCGGTTACGTCAGGATGTCGCCATTCCAGAGTGCTTGGAGATAGTCGTCGACAGGCAGCACACGCACATCACCCCAACTCATCGAACGTTCGCCACGGTAGACGCCGTAGCAACTGAGGTCGTCACCAAGGGACTCACGCAGGCGGGCAAGTCCACGCAGATGCCGGCGTTCCCACCGGCGCATTGCCTTCACCTCCACAGCGACGTAGCCGTTTCTGGTCTCGCAGAGCAGATCGACTTCGGCGCCGTCATAGGTTCGCCAGTAGTGCAGCTTGTAGTGCAAGCCGTGGTAGGCCAGGTAGGCACGCGTTTCGTTGAACACCAGGGTCTCGAGGAGGGCGCCACTTTCCTCATCCGTGGGTGGATATGGCAGTCGTTGCGACAAGGCGCGCGCCACGCCGCAGTCGAAGAGATAGAACTTGGGGCTGCCAACCTGCTTGGTCGCCTGCTTCAGTTTCCACGGACGGACCCAGAATCCCACCAGGGTGTCAACGAGAATTTCGAAGTAAGTCTGTACGGTCTGCCGGCTGACGGCAGCATCACGGCCAAGGGCAAAGAGCCGTAGCGTAGCGATTCATCGCTCGGGCGTTGGAAATCCATCTCCGCTGCAACCAGGGGGTACAGGTCGTTTACCAGGGCCCGCCCGGCGAGCAGGTTCGTGCCGCCCCGGCGTAGCTTGCGAGCACTCGACCCTGACAGAATAAACCTCAGTCCCCGCATTTCGATGAGGCGGTGCACCTCGTCGAGCAGAGCGGGGACCTTCTGCACTTCATCGATCACAACCCAGCTCCCCGCTGGTTGCGACTCGACCTCATTGAACAGCAGCCCAGGGTCTCGCGTCAGGCGCAAGGATTCCGATGTGTTGAGCAGATCATACGTCGTCTGAGCAGGAAAGTGTTCACCAATCCATGCTTTCCCGTACCTCTCGGTCCGAAGAGCAAAATGGAGGAAGAGGGTTGTTTGAGTAATCTTGTAAACATACATAGCGATTTTACCGTAAAATTGCTATGATCGGCAACCAGTTTTACGGAGGCGATGGCAGACTGTCGAACAAAAACAGGACGCTCGTGCTGGCTACAGCTCGGTATCGCCGGCGCGTGCCAACTCCTCGTCGATGATCTTCTTGAAGGCGGCGAAGGGCTGGGCGCCTGAGAGAATGCGGCCATTGATGAAGAAGGCGGGTGTGCCGGTCACGCCGTGCTGCTGGCCGGACTGGAGATCGGCATCGACGGCCTCGACGTAGCGGCCCGAATCGAGGCATTCAGCGAAGGGGGCGGGATCGAGGTCGAGATCGGTGGCGTAGCGCTGTAGATCCGCCGGCCGCAAGGCGCGGGCATTGGCGTAGAGCACATCGTGGTACTCCCAGAAGCGGCCCTGCTCGTTTGCGCAGAGCCCGGCCTGGGCGGCGAGGTGGGCGTTGTCGTGTATGCTCAGTGGGAAATCGCGATACACGAGGCGCACCTTGTCGCCATAGGTCTGCAGGACCTGCTCTACGGAGGGCTGTGCCCGCGAGCAGTATGGGCACTCATAGTCAGAGTATTCGACGAGCAATATCGGGGCGTCTTCCGGTCCTTTTGCTGGTTCGTCGGTGGCGACCTCGATCAGCGCCCGAGGGGGTTCGAGCAGGATCGTCACACCCGCCTCTTTGCGCAGACCGGTCAGATATTTCTGTTGCGCCACGCGCTCCTGTCCGGCCATCAAAAAACCGCGGATGTGGTCCTGCATCGACTCCAGCGTCTGCTCGCCCATGCGCTGCTGATTCTGCGCGTAAAATGTCTCAATCTCCTCGTCGCTGACAACGGACACGTGGGAGGTAATCTCGCGTGCGACGAGCGAATCAACCTCGATTCCATCAAGCTTGGCTGCCGCCATCAACAGCTGCTCGTCCACCAGATACACCAGGGCTCGCTGGCGGGCGTCGAACAGACCCTGCCAGATCTGCGGTTCCGCTACCTGCACCTGGGCATCAACTTCGGCCACGGTGATCTGCTGGGTGCCGATGGTGGCAGCAATGTCGGCGGGTGGCACCGGCTGTGCGCAGCCGAGAAACAGGACGGCAACAACGCTGATGATTCGGCAAGTCATGGGGCGATCGTGTCCGATGTCGTGGGGGTGAGTCCTGGAAACCTTCGATTCTTCAAGCCAGCTCGGCAGCCGCGAAATCGACGCTGGCGATCTGGCTCTGGGCCTTCGGTAGGTCCCGGAACAATCGTTGGGCATCACGGCGTTGACCGGCAGTACAGATGGTCGTCAGCGTCACAGTTCA
>Ga0310124_10000446_pt1 | contig 28611 bp, 21 predicted proteins | sample CB11b_AW_Bot5_MG_FD_203507 | JGI IMG/M metagenome (GOLD analysis project Ga0310124, IMG submission 203507) | Marine microbial communities from Western Arctic Ocean, Canada - CB11b_AW_Bot5 | ecosystem: Environmental > Aquatic > Marine > Oceanic | place: Canada: Western Arctic Ocean | collected...
TCGAAGAAGGGGTCAGGCCCCGCCTGTGAAACGCGACAGGTGGAGCAAACCCCGTTGTGGGCGGCGTCTGACCCCAAGGTCCGAGTTCTTCAACGGGCTGCCAGGCGGGGTGGCCCACCGTGCGGCTCAACCGTCGTAGAACGTTGCCAGCTGGTCTTCGTACTTGGCGATGATGTATCGGCGTCGCACCTTGAGCGTCGCGGTCAGCTCGTCGTCTGCCAGCCCGAATGGCTTTTCGAGCACCAGGCACCGCTTGACGCGTTCGGGGTTGCTGACCGCCTGCATCAGGTCTTCGACCTTCGAGTCGATGTACTCGAGGAGTTCGCTGGAGGTGACGAATCCGTCGTCGCAGAGGACTTCGCATCCCAGCGACTCGGCGACCGACTGAAGTTCGCCGCCGTCGGGCACCACCACGGCGCTGATGAAGTTCCGCCCGTCGCCATAAACGACCGCCTGTTCGAACAGCGGATCGGCCGTCAGCAGCCGTTCGATGACCGCGGGGGCGACGTTTTTTCCGGCTGAGGTCACAAAGAGGTCTTTCTTGCGGTCGGTGATCGAGAGGTATCCATCCTCGTCGATGGTCCCCACGTCCCCGGTATGAAACCAGCCGTCGACGATCACCTCGGCTGTCGCCTCGGGGTTCTTCCAGTACCCGGCCATCACGTGAGGCCCCCGGGTCAGGATCTCCCCATCCTCGGCAATCCTGATTTCGACTCCGGGGATGGCCTTGCCGACCGAGCCGAAGCGGTAGGCGTTGGCATGGTTGAAGGTGATCACGGGCGAGGTTTCGGTCAGGCCGTAGCCTTCGAAGATCTGCAGCCCCGCCTGGTCGAACCCGTCGCAGACGTGTCTGGGCAGAGGTGCTCCGCCGGAGTTCAGTTGCCGGATATTGGGTCCGAAGATGGCTGCGAGCCGGCCAGCCCGTGGTTCGGGGTCGAGCGATTCGACGGCGGACCAGACCTTTTCGTAGAACCGCGGCACGGCGGTCAGCCAGGTGGGCTTGATGGCATCCAGGTCGTCAAACAGCGTGTCGATGCTGGCGGCCATGGCCACGGTGATCCCGGCTCCGGTGGCCAGGTAGTTGTCGGTCAGCCGGGCGTAGACGTGGCTGTAGGGGAGCCAGCTCAGCAGGATGTCGTCGGGTTCGAGGAAGGCGATGGGGATCATCGCTTCGACGTTGGAGAGCAGGTTGCCGTGGGTCAGCATCACGCCCTTGGGGTTGCCGGTGGTGCCGCTGGTGTAGATCAGGGTGGCGAGGCTCGAGCCATCCAGTGACTCTTCACGTGCGAAGAGTTCATCCTCAACCGGATCCAACTCACCGCGAAGGCACAGGTCCTGCCAGGTGAGATGCACGAGTCGCGATTCGGGCACCGAGACCGGGTCGAAGGAGATGAGAAACTCGAGGTCGGGCAGTTCATCGAGTTGTTCGAGGACCTTGTTGGCCTGGTCCTGGTTGCTGAGGATGACCCCCCGGGCCTCGCTGTGCCCCAGTTGGTACCGGACCTGTTGGGCCGAGAGCGGGGCGTGCATGGTGACATCGGCGGCGGCCGTGCTGAGTACCGCCAGGTCGGCGATCGGCCACTCGACGCGGTTTTCCGAGAGGATGCCGACGCGGTCGCCGGGGTTGATCCCCAGGCCGATCAGCCCGGCGGCAGCCTGATCGGCCAGTTGTCTGACCTGCTGGTAGGAGTAGTCCAGGAAACGGCCGTAGGCCGGGAATCTCAAGGCGGCCTTCTCGCCCATCTTCTCGCTCATCGAGCGATGCAATTGGCAGAGAGTCTCGACGCGGTCATTCACGAGTCGTCCTGGTCCTGGAGGTTTTCGTAGATCGTGGCGACTCCCTGTCCCTGTCCTACGCACAGCGTGGCGAGCCCCAGTCGTGCTCCGGTGGACTTCATGCGGTGCAGCAGTGTCACCGAGATCCGGGCCCCGCTGGCACCCAGCGGGTGCCCCAGCGCGATCGCTCCGCCTCGCGTGTTGACTCGCGACTGGTCGATCTCGAGCAGCTTGAGCACGCTGAGCACCTGCACCGCAAAGGCCTCGTTGATCTCGATGCAGTCGATCTCATCGAGCGTCACCCCGGCTCGATCGAGTGCCTTCGCGACGGCGGGAACCGGGCCGATACCCATTTCGGCCGGATCGACACCTGCCACGGCCATGGCCCGGACTCGTGCGATGGGTGCCAGGCCCAGCTCAGCGGCGGTCTCTTCGGACATCATCAGCAGTGCCGCGGCCCCGACGTTGATCGGCGAGCTGTTGCCGGCGGTCACGCTGCCGCCGGCGGGGTTGAACGCGGGGGCCAGTCCCCCGAGGCCCTCGATCGAACAGTCCTCACGGATGCACTGGTCGCGGGTGATCTGCGTCTTACGTCCCTGGTCATCGCGACCCCAGGTTGCGATGACCTCATCGTCAAAGTCCCCCGCGACGGTGGCTTCGGCGGCCAGCTGGTGACTCCGCATCGCGAACTCGTCCTGCTCGGGCCGGCCGATGCCGTACTTGGTTGCGAGGTATTCGGCGGTCAGCCCCATGTGCATGATGGCTTCGCTGTACTTGCGGAACAGTCCGGGAGCGGGATCGTAGTCCTTGGTCATCGGGATGTGGTGCATGTGTTCGACGCCGCCGGCGATCTGTACGTTTTCGCACCCGGCCATGATGCTCATCGCCGAATCGTTGATCGCCTGCAGGCTCGAGGCACAGTTGCGGTTGATGGTGACTCCGCCGGTTTCGATCGGCAGCCCGGCCATCAGCACCGCGATGCGAGCGATGTCGTAGCCCTGCTCGCCCTGCTGCTGCACGCAGCCCCAGCGGACGTCTTCGATCAGTGCGGGATCGATGGCGGTACGGGCGACCAACTCTGTGATCAGTCCGGCCGAGAGTTCATCGGCTCGGACGTCCCGGAAGCAGCCGGCCCGGCCATCGGCTCGGCCGATCGGGGTTCGGATGGCGTCGATCACGACTGCGGAACTCATCGGGCGGCTCCCGTGGGTGTCTCGTGCCAGGTCGAGTTGTCGCCGGCCATCGTGTTCAGCGAGTCGGTCGGTGCGAAGCGGGGTCCGAGTTCGGCGAGTGGTTCGAGCCGTTTGAGTATTTCGCCGGCGCCCTGGCTGTCGCACCATCTCAGCAGCCCGCCCCGAAACGGCGGAAAGCCGATGCCCAGGATCAGGCCCATGTCCACATGAGCCGGTTCGCCGACGATTTCTTCTTCCATCACCCGGGTCGCTTCCAGCAGCATGGGCAGGAACAACCGATCCTGGAGGTCTCGGGTCGAAAATTCCGCGGTTTCGAGCCGATGCGGTTCCAGGAACGCGTCGAACTCGGGGTCGTTCTGAGGTTTCCCGCGTCGACCGACGAACTGTCTTATGCCCTTGCCGGACTTCTTGCCGAGTCGCCCGGCGTTGACGAGGTCTTCGAGGATGGGGATCTCGATCGCGCGGTCGCTGTAGGCGGCCTGGACGACTCGTCCGGCAAACAGGGCGGTATCGAGTCCGACGAGGTCGTGGAGTGCGATGGGTCCCATGGGCATCCCGAACCGGGTAGCGGCCCGGTCGATGTCATCGGCCGAGGCACCCTCGCGCAACAACTGCAGCGACTCGGCCATGTAGGGCAGCAGGATGCGATTGACCAGGAACCCGGGGCAGTCCTTGACGACGATCGGTGTCTTTCCCAGCCGACGTGCCAGCGCGACCAGCGTGACCAGCGTCTCGTCCGAGCTCTGTTCGCCTCGAATCACCTCGACCAGCTGCATACGGTCGACCGGGTTGAAGAAGTGCATTCCGGCGAACCGCTGCGGATCGGGCGCGGCGGCGGCCATCCTGGTGACGGAGATGGTCGAGGTATTGGTGGCGAGGATGGTGTTGGGGCCGAGGGCATCGGCGAGTTGGCCGTAGATCCGGGTCTTGAGTTCTTCGTTCTCGGTGACCGCCTCGATCACGACATCGCAGTCGGCGAGAGCGGCGTGTGAGGTGCTGGTGGAGATGAGTGCCATCATGCGTCCGAGGTCTTCGGGCGTGGCGCGTCCGATCTTGATCCGGCTCGCGACCACCGCCCCGGCACTCTCGAGTCCCTCGGCAAGCCGCTGGTTATCGAGATCGATCATGGTGGCCGGAACGCCTCGCCTGGCCGCGGCGGTGGTGATCCCCGCGCCCATCAGTCCGGCTCCGAGCACACCGATCCGATGGACCTCACGTGGCTGCGTGTCACGGGGTCCTCCGGCGTCCTGTCCGAGCCGGTTCTGCATGAAGAAGATCCGGATCATGTTGCCCGAGATTTCGCTGCCGACGATCTGCCGGGCGCACTGCCGTTCGACCTCGAGGCCTTCGTTGAGCGGCAGATTGAGTCCCTGCTGCATGGATTCGAGTGCGGCCAGGGGAGCGGGATACTGGCCCTTGGTCTTGAGCATCACCTGTCCGGCGGCGACGGCGAAGCTGAAGTTGGCCTGGTCTTGGCTGAGTCCCATCGGGGCCCTGAGCTGTTCTCGGATGGCCATGTATCGGTCGTCGTGTCCGAGCCACAGCAGCAGTCGCCGTCCTTCTTCGATCAGCGTGTTTTCGCCCGAGCCGTCGATGGCGTCGAAGACGAGTCCGAGTTCCGCGGCGCGTCGAGCGGGCACGGGGGCCCCGCCGCAGATGATCTCGATGGCGTGATGCAGACCGATGAGTCGAGGCAGTCGTTGCGAGCCGCCCCAGGCGGGGAAGAGCCCGATCTTGACCTCCGGCAGCACGATCTCGACTCCGGGTGCGTCGACGGCGATCCGCTGGTCCATCGCCAGGATCAGCTCGGTGCCTCCACCGAAGCACTTGCCATCGACGAGTGCCACGCTCGGGAAGGGCAACTCACCGATGGCATCGAAGAGGTCGTGGCCGCTGGAGAGCCCCTGCTCGATCATCTCTTCGTCGGCGTCGACGAGCAGTCCGAGTTCGTGGAGATCGGCTCCGGCGAGAAACTGTCCGGGTTTTCCGCTGCGGAAGAGCAGTCCGCGGATGTCGTCGCGGGCGGCCAGTTGTGCGACGTGTTCCGACAATTCCGCGATCACGAGACGACCGAGCGTGTTGACCGGTTTCCCGGGCAGGTCGATCGTCAACAGTCCGATCGCGTCATCGAGTTCTTCGAACTGGCAGGCCGTGCTCATGTCGGACCACTCCATCGTCGTCACCGGCGGCTGTCAAGACATCGGCCGAGGGTCGGTGCGGGTATCGTCGTAGCGCATCAGGATCTGATCGGGCACGATCCCGTCCAGCAGCACGAATCCGTCTTCGGCGATGGCGGCACCGAGTTTCGTTGCCGTACGGACCTCCTGGCCGGTGGGCGATCGGGGGGTCAAGCGGCAGCGGAAGTCGTTGCCAAGCACGACGGCGGCGTCGCGGACCAGGGGGTCGCCGCGCTGATCGGCCCAGAGGGCGGTGACCAGCATCACGACCAGGTCCTGGATCCTCTGCGAAAGCGTGGCCATCGAGACCTGTCGATCGGGCAGGCTGAGCTGGTGGCGGACCATCAGCGAGTCGATTTCGAGCCGCGACTTCTGCAGGCCATCGACGGCAAAGCGTGCGAGCCGGGCCAGGCGTTGGCACTTCAGTTCCAGCTTCGGGCGTTTCCAGCCGACGAGGAGCTGCCGGAGTTTCCAGAGACCGTAGGAGGTGAGTTCTTGTCGGAGTCCCCAGGCGTGTTTGGGGTTGAGTGGGTTGGGCCGTTTCAGCTGCAGCTGTGCGGCCCGTCGACCGATCGGTTCGAAGAACTGCCGCCCGTGCTGCTTGACGAGCGACTTGAGGAATGCCATCCCCAGCATTTCGCCCTCGCCCTCGTAGATGCACGGTGCGAGGAAATCGTGGATGTTGTCACCGAAGATGTGTCCGTGCAGGAAGGCCCGGCCGCCGTGGGTCTTCATGCACAGCTCGATCGCGGCTTCCTTCTGCGATTCGCTGCCGAAGATCTTGGCGATGATGCACTCCATCTCGCCGCGGTAGCCCTCGTCGAGCTGCCAGCTGCACCAATCGACCATTGCGTCGCATCCGACGACCAGGGCGGCGAGCCGACCGATCCGCCGCTGCACCAGTTCGCGTCGATTGATCGATTGTCCGTAGGTCGTGCGGTATTCGGCCCAGGGCAGCATCCCCGCCAGCATGACTCTCATCGAACCCGCCGCCACGGCACACAGTGCCACGCGGCCGCGGTTGAGTCCGTGGTAGGCAATCGTCAGTCCGTCGCCGGTCTCGGGTTCGAGCAGGTTGTCGCGGGGGACTCGGAAGTTGGTGAACCTCAGCCCGTTGTTGTGCGAGTTCCTGAGTGCATGGATGCGGTAGGGGATGACCTGGAAGTGTTCGGTCTCACTGTCGGGCAAGTCGGCGATCAGCACGGCGGGTCGACCTTCGATTAGGCAGACCAGGCCGATGGTGCGGCCGGGGATGGCGTTGGTGATGAAGAGTTTTTCGCCGTTGACGACGTAGTCGTCTCCCTCGAGCACCGCGGTGGTCCTCAGAGCGGTCAGGTCGGATCCGGCGGCTGGTTCGGTGAGTGCGAAGGCTGAGATACGTTCGCCGGAGGCGAGTCGCGGCAGGTGCCGGCGTTTCTGCTCGTCGGTGCCGAACCCGATCAGCGGGTCGACCGCGCCGATGCAGCCGTGCACGCTGGCCATGCCGGCGACGGTGGCGTCACGAATCGCCATGCGAGTCAGGAAACGGGCAAACTGCGAGAAGCTGGAACCCGAGCCTCCGTATTCTCGATCGACCAGCAGCCCCCAGTAGCCCACCTCGGCGAGTGCGTCGAGTGTTTCGGGGGCGGTCTTGAGGTTGTCGTCGAGCAGGGTGCCGGAGTTCTGTCGGTCGACGATGACGGCCAGCGACTTGGCCATCACCTCTTCGACAAGCGGATCGGCAGGTACGTCGCGCGAGCGGAACTGTTCCAGCGGCAGCGTGCGGTCCCAGACGGCCTGGTGGATCGGGCTGCTGACGGTCTGGTACTTGCGGTCGAACAGCGATTCGACCTGCTCATCGGCTCGGTCGATCGCCCCGGTTGTGCGTGCTTCTTCGCGGCTCTTCCCGCCGAGCGTCAGCGCGGTCTCGACAAAACTCACCTCGGCCGGCTGGGCTTTGGGGATCGACGAGTCGCTCCTTACGTCCGCGCCGGGGGCGCTCATGACGGGACCTCTACTGCACGGGGGCTACCGGGGTCACCCTAGTCAAAAGCGGGCCGCGGCCCAAGCCCCTCGGATGTCGGATCTGTCGTAAGTTGAGTGCTGAAAGCGAGATTCGTCGTCGGGCGTCCGGGTGGTTTGCTAGACAGTCGGAACTGCGGTATGGTCGGCCCGTCTCGAAAACCGCAGCACGATGAGCGTGTTGCGGAGTTGATCGTCCGGTAAACAGGGAGAGACACGGATGTTGTGCAGGAGCGTGTTGGGGGTCGGGCTGCTGGCGTTGAGCCTGCAGGTGGGTTGCAGCGATGCGACGACTGGCGACGTGTCGGATGTCGGGGAGGTGACCCGGGAGGACTCGTCGGAGGCCAACGAGGCGGCGGCTCCTCATCCGAAGGCCGTGGTGGCCCCGAAGACCGATGTGCTGTTGGCGGCACTGACTGCAGCGGCCGAGGACAACGCGCCGTTGCCTGCGGCCAAGGACGACAAGGACAAGGACAAGAACAAGAAGAAGGTCGAGGCCGCTCGGGTGGCCCAGGACGCCCTGGACCTCTCCGAGGCACTCAAGGCCAGCGCGCTGCGGGCCCAGGTCGACGGCAACGGCAAGCCGGTCGTGCTCGATTTCTTCGGCCGCTACCTGACCGACGCGGGACTCGCCAAGCTCAAGGGCCAGGTCACGCTTCAGCAGCTGTATCTCGACCAGCAGGAAGGCATCACCGATATCGGCCTGGAACACCTCAAGGGGTTGACCGCCCTGAGGACCCTCAGTCTCTCGGAAACTTCAATCGGCGACTCGAACCTCGAAGCCCTCTCGACTCTCAAGGCCCTGCAGCAACTCAATCTCTCGGGAACCCGAGTCACCTCCGCCGGCCTGGAACACATCAAGACTCTGACCGCGCTGGTCGAATTGAAGCTGGCCCAATCGCCGGTGACCGACGCGGGCATGGCTCACCTCAAGCCGTTGACCAATCTCCAGCGTCTCGACCTGGCCAACACCGAGGTCGGTTCGGCGGGACTGGAAGCGCTGGTGGGGTTGAAGTTGCAGGAGTTGCACCTCGAGGGCACTCGGGTCACTGACGCCGGGCTAGGCCATCTGAAGGCGATGACCAGTCTTCGCTGGCTTGAGCTTTCGGCCGGCATAGGGGACAGCGGTCTTGAGGCGATCAAGCCGTTAACCGGCCTGGTTCGTCTCAACGTCGGCGGCAGCGGGACGATCAGCGACGTTGGCATCGATCATCTCAAGGTCCTGACCGCGCTGCAGCGGTTGGACCTGTCCGGAACTGGCCTGACCGACACCGGGCTGTTGTCGCTGAAGGTGCTGAGCAATCTGCAGCATCTGAACCTCGCCGAGACCGGGATCACCGATTCGGGCCTGAGGCACCTGCGAGGATTGGCCAAGCTGCGTGAGCTCGACCTGACCGGAACGCGGATGAGATCCGGTGCGATCAGGCAGTTGCGGGCCGCTTTGCCCAACTGCCAGATCGTCGGAGTCACCGACGGCTAAGCCCGCCTGCGGCGGGTTGAAGAACGGAGGCTCGGGGATGGGACGGGGTCTGATCCGCCTTCGGCAGACCCACAGAAAGTCCCGCTCCACCCAGAACGGCACGCAGGCGGGGCCTGACCCCTTTGCAACCAGCACTCGTTGCAACTCGAAGAAGGGGTCAGGCCCCGCCTGTGAAACGCGACAGGCGGAGCAAACCCCGTTGTGGGCGGCGTCTGACCCCAGGGTTCGAGTTCTTCAACGGGCTGCTAGGTCGTGGTATCGCGACCGCGGACCACCTGGAACTCGTCTGCCTTGTCGGGCGGCCCGATCCAGCGGCAGTTGCCGGGGATGTAGTGCACGGCAAGACCGCGACGCGATTCCTGGGAATGGTTGGGTCCGGAGCGGTGCAGCAGGATGCCGTGGTGGAACGAGCAGCCTCCGGACTTCAGCGTAATACCGCGGGAGCGGTCGTCATCGATCTTGGCTTCGGGCACCTGCATGTCCCGGCGGGTTCCGACCACCCATTCCTGGTCGTGCTCGAGGATCCCCTCGCGATGGCTCCCGACGATCACGTGCAGGCAGCCGTTTTCGAGTGTGACGTCATCGAGAGCGGTCCAGCAGGTGACGACGATTTGGGGATCGAGCGGGAAGTAGGCCGAGTCCTGGTGCCAGGGCTTTTCGACGCCACCGGGTGGCTTCATGAACAGCTGGCTGTCGAAGACCTTGATGTCGGGTCCGATCAGGGCTTCGATCACGTCGAGGATGCCGGGATGTGCGGCGTGGGCGGCGAAGACATGATCGTGGTAGTGACAGCGGTTGATCTTGCGGAGGGTGGCCAGTTCGAGCCGATCGACATCGGGTTCGAGTTCGAGGAATTCGAGCGGGAAGGGGGCGGTGCCCTCGGCGATGCGTGCGGTCTGCTGTTTCAGTCTCTCGACCGTGGCGGAGTCGACCAGCGGGTCGACCACCAGCACACCCTCCTCGGCAAACCGGATCGAGAATGTGGTGGCATCGTCGGCAGGAGCGACCAGCGTGGACATTTTGGAACGTGGCCTCCGGGGGGCTGCAATCGGAGTGCGGCTTTGCGAGGTCGCGGTGGTGATCGTACCCTGAGGGGGGCACAAAGTCAGTGACGGACACCGTGGCATGAGACTCTCGTTTTACACCTACAGTTACACCGACCGGCTGAAGATGCCGATCGTTCCCTGTCTCCAGCGGATCGCGAAGGTGGGGTATTCGGGGATCGATGTCTCGGGCACCAACGGCAACTCGGCCGACCCTCGCTCGTTTGGCGTCTCGCGGAGAAAACTCACACGTCGCACCGCCGAACGGCTGAAGCTGAGGGTCGAGGCCGTGATCACTCATGCCCAGTTGACCGACACCCTGGCCGATTCGAAACGCAAGACGCTGGACCTCAAGGGCAGCGTCGACCTGGCCGTCGACCTGGGTGCCACGGTGGTCACGTTTCACATGGGTGGGTATCACGAGGGCCTGGACAAGAAGGCGGAGTGGAAGCGTGCGGTGTCGGAGATTCGCAAGGCGTCGGATCATGCCGCGTCGAAGCACGTCTACCTGGCGGTCGACGGGATCTGGCCGGTGTGGATCAACGACAGTCCCGAGGCTCAGCAGCGGCTCTTTGACGATGTCGACAACGAGTTCTTCGGGATCAATTTCGATCCGTGCTACCTGACTCTGATGGGTCTCGACCCCAGCAAGCTCGCCCGTCGCTTTGCCAAGCAGATTGTGCACTCGCACCTGAAGGATCACCGCGGCAGCTATTCCAAGTGGACGCACCTGTTGCCCGGTCGCGGGGTGTTGGCCTACGACCGGATCTTCCGAGGTCTGGGGGCTGCGGGCTTTTCCGCGAGTGCATCGGTCGAGTGCTTCACGAACATGAAGTTCGAGACGGCCTGCGACGAGTGCTACACGGCGATGGTCAAGGCGGCCGGTGCCGGAGGCGTCCGGTTCACTCGGACTTGACCGGCAGGCTCAGCACCAGCCCCGCCACCGGGTTGCGTCGACGGGTGGTGTGACAGCGGATGCAGTTGGCGAACAGCACGATCGGTGCTGCCACCCGGTAGGTCCCCTCACGCACCTCCTCGTGCCGCTTGTTCCCTCTGGCGAGCAGTTGCACGGCCTTTTTTTCGAAGGGGGTCTTCGGCTTGTGGTCGATGTTCATCGCCTGGGCGCTGACGGCCAGCCAGCGGGCCTCGACACCCCAGCGACGTCGAGCCGTGTAGAAGACGTCTTCGAGAGCCCTCGAGGGGATCACTTGCTTCTTGTTCGGTTCGAAGTAGTGCCGGTGCATGGTCAGCAGGGTCGATTCGTAGATGTCGTGTAGCAGCCGGGCCCGCTGCCGGGCCTGCTCCAGCGGCAGCGGCTTGGCTGCCAGTGAGGTGATGCCGGGTGCCTTCTTCTTGTCGGCTGTTTTCTTCTTCTGCAGCCCGTTTTCGGCTGCGGCGCTGATCAAGCTGATCAAGCAGATCAAGCAGATCGCGAGGCAGCCCAGAAGCAGCATGGAGGCGGACGGGCCCAGGCGGATTCGGTTCAGGCGGATCACGAGTCTTGGTCTCCGGGCTGGTCTGCTGCGGGCGGCTGGGGCAGATCGAGGAGTGCCACGGCGTTTTCGCGGAGGATGAGTTGTTTCTGTTCGTCGGTCAATTCGGCGTGGTCGATGCGGGCTCGCTGCATTTCGGACTGGTACAGCGGCGTGTCGGTTCCATAGAGGATCCGGTCGGCTCCGACTTCGCCAACGGCCCATTCGACGAGCCGGGGCAGGATCGAGCGGGCGCTGGAGGTATCGACGTAGAGGTTGCCCTTGGTGGAGGCCTGGATGGCTCGGACCTGGGTGGTCGGGTCGCCGGCGGCTCCACCCCCGTTGCCCAGGTGGGCCAGGATCACTCTCGTTTCGGGGTAGCGTTCGGCGAACGGCAGGAAGTCCTCGGGCAGGCTGTTCTCGTCGCCGCTGTGGACCAGGACGACGGCGCGGCGTTCGGCAGCAAACGCGAACAGCTTGTCACCGTGTTCGGTGATCGGGTAGCAGTGTTCTTCGGGGTGCAGCTTGATCCCCATGCAGAACGGTTCGCCGAGCATCTGCTCGGCCTGCTGATACGTCTCCTCGCGGCCCGGATCGATGATGACCCACTGCAAGAGTCCTTCGGTTTCCGGGACGATGCGAGCGGCTTCGAGGTTGCCGGCGGCCGCATCGGCGCGTCCTCGCGGCATCAGCCCCGAGAGCGGCGACACGACGGTCCACTGTGTGTTGGCGCGTCGGGCGCGTGCGACGACGGTCCCGGCATCGCCGCTGGCCATCTGGTTCTGCAGGTCCGAGCATCCGTCGCGGTGGTAGTCACCGTAATGGGCGTGGACGTCGATTGCCGGGTAGTCGCGGATGTCCATTGATCGAGCTTGTCCTTGGGCCAAGACCGGGGTCGTGGTGGGTTCAGAGAGTGTCGAGGATAGCGTGCGCAGCGTTGTGTCCGCAGGCTCCGGTAACCTCACCGCCGGGATGGGTCCCGGCTCCGCAGAGATACAGGCCTTCGATCGGAGTCCCGTAGCCGCCGCAGCCCTTCATCGGACGCAGATCGAGGAACTGTTCGGGGACGATGTCGAGGTGCCTGATGTTGCCATCGGTCAGCCCGACACGACGCTCGAGATCGGCCGGAGTGAACAGCGACCAGTCGACGATGCAGTCGCGGAGGTCCGGAGCGTACTCACAGAGCACATCGATCATCGACTCACCGACGGATTCGCGGAGCTGTTCCCAATCGCCGTCGCGGGGTTTTACCGGAGCGTACAGGCCCCAGACCGACATCACGTGTTGCCCGGGTTGAGTGAGTGAGTCGTCGACGACCGAGGGGATCTGGACTTCCATCACCGGCTGTTGAGCCGGGCGACCCGCCGCGGCGTCGTGCCAGGCCCTGGCATAGTATTCCATCGACGGGCAGATCTTCATGCTGGCGATGTAGCGAGGGTCGTAGCCGTCGGGGAAGTAGCGGCTGAAGTCGGGCAGTCGGTCGAGTGCGGCGTGGAACTTCAGGTACCCGGTGCGGGTCTTCATTGCTCGGGCCGGCGTCACCCACTCGGCCGGCAGGCGGTCGGCTCCGACCAATCCCAGCAGCGTCCGCTTCGGGTCGGCTCCCGAGATGACTCGCCTGGCGGAGATCTCGGTCCCATCCTCCAGCACCACACCTCGGGCGCGTCGGTCATCGATGGTGATCGAGTCGACCACGGCCCCGGTGCGGATCTCGACTCCCGCCTCGCGAGCCGAATCGGCCAGCGAGTTGGCGATCATCCCCATGCCGCCGCGAACGATCCCGATGTCCTCGGGTCGACTGAATGCATCACAGCGGATGTGGGTGTAGCAGAAGGCACCGCCGGCGGCTTCGGGGTCGCCCACATCCTGCACCTGCAGGAACGATCCGCGGACCGCCTCGTCTTCGAAGAACTCCCGCACGAGGTCTCCCATGCTGACCGTCAGCAGCCGTGCGAGGAACTCGGCGTCGGGTGTCCCTGAGACCGATGCCTTGAGTTGATCCAGCGAGGGGGGCGGTTTGAGAAACCAGGGGTAGATGATTCCCGCGGCGCGGCGCCAGAAGGCTTGCCAGTCGGGCAGTGCCGCAGCGTCGCGTAACGAGAAGCTGGCCAGCTCGGCCTGGGTCCTCTCGATGGAATGCCAGCGGGCCAGCCGCCGGCCGTCGGGGTACGGCTGGAACGGTTCGGGGTCCAGCGGCAGTACCTCGAAGCCGTGCTTGCGCATCTCGAGGTCGTCGATCACCCTGGCCTGCAGCAGGTGGCAGATGTATGAGCAGGACGAGACGCGGTAGCCGGGGAACAACTCTTCGGTGGCCGTGGCTCCACCGACAAAGTCGCGGCGTTCGAGGACCAGCACATCGAGACCGCCTCGGGCCAGGTACCCGGCGCACACCAGCCCGTTGTGGCCGCCTCCGATGATGATCGCGTCGTGGTCGGGCACGTGACGGCGTGAGGCAGGGCGGGGGCAGGGGTGGGGGCAGGGGCGGGTCAGGGGTCAGGGGGCGGGGGTGACCGGGAGGGCGTGGAAGGCGTCGAGTGTCTGGATGGTGGTGCCGATCCGGGCGCTGTCGGGGTCGTGGCGTTCGCCGGTGGCCTGGACCAGGCTGCCGGGCACCAGGTGGCTGTGGAATTCGAGCATGCGGGCCCGGCCGGCGGGGTCGGCGATCACCGTCCGCGCTTCCCAACCCGGGTAGCTCTTGTCGCCCACCTTACGGGTGGCCTTGATGCGGGTGACTTCGCGAGCGGTGTGCCGGGGCTTGGGACCGCTGACGCGGATCAGCTGCTTGAGGAAGTAGGGTGCGGTGTCGGGGCTGTACCACGACTTGGTGGTGACTCGCTTGTCGCCGATGATCCGGGTGACGCTGTGGGTCTGGCAGGTGTGGCTGCGGCCGAGGATCTTGATCTCCCCGAGGCTGACTCGCTCGCTGCGAGTTCCGTCCCGGCGTGTGCCGTCCCAGTTGAGTATCACAGGCTTGGCCTTTATCGGCTTGTCGTTCTTGGCCGTGCCGACGGTTTCCCTCTGCAGTGTCACTCCGTGCTCGTCCACGGCCATCAGCCGGGTGGTGACCAGTTCGGATCGCTTCGTCTTTTGCCCGTTCTCTCCGATCGACTCGACCGTCACCCGGATCCGCGTCCAGCTGCCCGGAGCGAACCGGCCCCAGGCGTGCTGCTCCCGAGGGATGTCCTCGGCCCAACCGACCGAGGGGCAAACCGCGACCGTCGAGACGACAAGCAGCAGCCGCGCCCATCGAATTCCTGAACCCATGGTCGTCATGGCGGGTCTCCAGGTCTGATCCCAAACCGGCGTTGTCCTGCGGCCCTGATTGTGCCCGCCGCAGCCTCGCCACGCCAGTTCGACCCCCACCGCAGCTCCTTGCGGTCTCCCCGGTCCGTCGTAAGCTGTTCCCATGTCGATCGAGTCGCCGGGACACGGTGAGGGGGTGTTGTTCGAGTTATCTGGCCTTTGCCGCTCGTTCGCCGGGGTGGAGGCCTTGCAGCCGACGACGCTGTCGATCTTCGCTGGCGAGATACTGGGGCTGGTCGGTGAAAACGGTGCCGGCAAGTCGACGTTGATCCGCCTGATCAGCGGCGTCCTGCGTCCCGACTCGGGCGAGATGTCCTGGCGGGGTCGGCCGGTCGTGCTGGATTCTCCGCGGAGTGCCATCGACCTGGGCATCGCCACGATCCACCAGGAGCTCGAGTACTGCGGTCACCTGAGCGTGGCTGAGAACATGCTACTGGGCGAGCGGTGGCCAAGAGGCTGGGGCGGCTGGGTTGACTGGTCGGCGTTGCAGGCCGAGGCGGGTCGTCGTCTGGAGCGTGCCGGTTGTGACGTGGCGGTCGACATCGAGTTCGCTCGACTCACGGCCGTCGAAAAGCAGTTGGTGGCGATCGCCACGTCATTGTCTCGCGACGCGCGACTGTTGATTCTCGACGAGCCGACCGCCAGCCTGGCTGCTCCCGATGCACACCGGCTGATCGAACACCTGAAGGCGATCCGGGATTCCGGAGTCGCAATCCTTTATGTTTCGCACCGGCTCGACGAAGTCCTGGAGCTATCGACTCGGGTGGCGGTCCTGCGGGACGGCGAGTTGGTTCACGTGGGCGATACGGATGCGTTGGACGGATCGGAGCTGGTCCAGAAGATGGTCGGCCGTCCGTTGCAACAGGTATTTCCACGGACTCGGGTTCCCTCGGCGGCCACAGGCGAGGACCCGGAGGTCCTGTTGCGTGTCGAGAACTTGACTCGGGAGGGAATGTTCGAGGGGGTGTCGCTGGAGGTGCGGTCGGGCGAGGTGGTGGGGCTGGCGGGGCTGGTTGGTGCGGGCCGTTCCGAGTTGGCTCGTGCCATCTACGGCCTCTACCCGGCCGACTCGGGCAGCATGCAGCTGCTCGGCCGCCCCTGGAGGCCTCGCTCAGCCTGGGATGCTCTGCAGGCGGGTTTGGTCTACCTGCCCGAGGAGCGGAAGCGGCACGGCCTAGTCGCCGAGCACGAGTTGGCTCCGACTTTGGCCATCGGCATCCGCGACCGGTTGACTCGCTGGGGCCTGATCCGATTGTCCCAGGAACGCGACCGGGTGGCGGGGATGATCAGCGACTACGACATCCGCTGCAGCGGCCCGCACCAGGTGGTCGGAACTCTCAGCGGAGGCAACCAGCAGAAGGCGTTGTTGGCGCGGTGGCTGGAGCGGGAACCCGAGGTGCTGGTGCTCGATGAGCCGACCCGCGGAATCGACGTCGGTGCGAAGGCCGAAATCCACTCGGTACTGGACCGCCTGGCTGCCGCTGGCCACGGGGTGCTGCTGATTTCCAGCGATCTGCCCGAGGTGGTCGGGATGAGCGATCGGGTGCTTGTGATGAGTCGCGGACGCCTGGTGGCGGAACTCAGTGGCGAGTCGCAGACCGAGCGTGAGGTGTTGCAGGCGGCGGCGGGGCTGGTGGCCGGGGGGGAGGCCAGCTGATGATGCGTCTTCGGATGACCGCACCGGTGCTTCGTCGCATGGCCTGGTTGGTGGCCGGCAACATGGCGTTGCTGGCGGGGATCTTTGCCTGCCTGTTGCCCGGCGACACTCTGGCCGGAGCGGTCTCGAGGCTGGGTACCGTGCTGCGGGATACTCCGCGGAACATGGCTCCGGAGATGCTGGCGGCGATCGGTTTGACGGCGATCATCTGGACCGGTGCGATCGACTTGTCGATCGGCAGCGTGTTGGCCGTGTGCGGTGCCGTATTCGCCATGGGCTATTCGCACCAGGCTCACCCGGTACTCTGCTTCGCCGGCTGCCTGTTGGCCGCCGGCGGCCTGCTGGCGACCAACGGGTTGCTGGTTCGCTGGCTGGGGATTCCGGCGTTGATCGTCACTCTGGCGGGGCTGGCGGCCTATCGCGGCTTTGCGCTGGTGCTGGTCAACGTGGGCGTGCCGGGTTTTGACGGCAACCTGACGGTGCCCGAGGAGATCTACCGGGTGCCGGGTCGCGACTGGGCGAGCGGGATTCTGCTGGCTGCCGTCGGCGCGGCGATCGTCTTCGAGTTGACCTGTCGTCGGCCTCGACTGTGGCTGGCTCATGGCAGTTCCGCAGCCGCCTGCCGACTCCAAGGCCTGGATCTCCCGCGGCTGGCTATCTCGGCCTTCCTCTTCGGAGGCCTCTACCTGGGCCTGGGCGGGATACTCTACGTCTCGAACCAGCAGACGATCGATCCGGCGCGGATGGGGTTGGGGTTCGAGCTGTCGGTGATCGCGGCGGTGGTACTGGGCGGGACGAACATCTTCGGGGGCGAGGGGAGCTTCATGGGCACGGTGCTGGGCGTGCTGTTCCTGTACCTGGCCCGCCAGGCCTTGATCTACGCGCTGGATGACGTGCATGCCCGGCAGGCCTTCGAGGGAGCGTTGATCCTGGCCGTGATCGGCTTCGACTGTGTCCTGCACCGGGGTGAGCACCGGATGGAGGAGTTGAAGTGAGAGCCGTGGTGTTGCTGCTGCTGCTGGTGTTGGAACTGGCCGTGTTTGCTTCGGTCAGTGGCAGCGACGTCTCGACCCCGGGCGGGATCCTCGACTACCTCGAACTGAAGTTCCTCGACCTGATCCCCGGTCTGGCTCCGGTGCTGGTGCTCTCGGTCGGGATGACGCTGGTCCTGGTGACCGCCGGCATCGACCTGTCGGTGGGATCGATGCTGGCGTTGGTCGCGGCGGTGATGTCGTGCTTTGACGGTGGCATGTCGTTCTGGCTGACGGCGGTGCCGCTGGGGTTGCTGGCCGGTGTCGGGCTGGGCCTGTTCAACGGAGCCCTGGTGGCCCGGCTGGATGTTCCTCCGATCGTGGCCACCCTGGGCACGATGATCTTCTACCGCGGCCTGTGCCAGGTCGTGATGCGTGATGCCGAGCGGGCTCCGTTTTTTGATGTCCCCGGTTACGAGTGGCTGGGCGGCTTCAGCGGCTCGCTGGTCGTGCTGGTGTTGGTTGTGGGGCTTGGCGGCTGGTGCTGGAGTCGTTCGGGGTGGCGGCGCGAGTTGTTGCTGGTGGGAGGCAACCGGGTGGCGGCTCGTTATGCCGGGGTTCCGCTCGATCGGCGGCTGCTCCAGACCTACGCCCTGATGGGTGGCCTGGCCTGGCTGGCGGCGGTCTGCTTCACGGCCCGAAACGGAGCGGTCAACGCCAGCACGGCGAGTGGGTTGGAGCTGAAGGTGATCGTGGCGGTGGTGCTGGGAGGCACGCGGGTCGAAGGGGGGCGGGGGTCGGTGCTGGGATCGGTCCTGGGTGCCTTCCTGGTCGCGGTGCTCGATGACGGGCTCCGGGAGGCGAAGGGATGGAGCGACGAACACCTAGCCTTTGAGATCAGTCACCTGCGGTACCTGCTGCTGGGCCTGCTGCTGGTCGCAGGAGTCTGGCTGAACACTCGATTCGGACATCGCGACGAGACGTAGCATCGTCCGTCCTCGATCGAGTCCCCGGTGGTCGTTTCGATTGCGGCGGCGGTCGGTTTTCACAAGACTGCAGTCTGGCAGGGGAGGGTGGGATCGCGAGATCGGTCGAGCCTGCCACGCAACCGGTTCAAGCGATGAGGCCAGCGATGCGACGACCAAAGACAGCGACGTCCTGGGCGACTCGAGTTTTCCTCAGGCCGCTGCTGAGCGTTTCGGTTGGGGTGCTTGTTGGCGGTTGCCTGTCGGGCTGCCGTGACGCGACCGAATCGCCTGGCACACAAGCGGCCGGCAGCGCGGTTGTTGTTGGCGGCGGCGGCGGTGACAAGCAGATCGTGATCGCGGTGCTGCCCAAGCTGGTCAACATCAAGTACTTCGCCGCCTGCCGGCGGGGTGCTCAGAAGGCGGCCGACGAACTGGGTGTGAAGCTGATCTACGATGGTCCGACCCAGGCGAGTGCTTCGGAGCAGAACAAGTTCATCGAGACCTGGATCCGGCAGGGCGTCGACGCGATCTGTATCGCTCCCAATCAACCCAAGACGGTCAAGCGATTTGTGGAGAAGGCCCAGGGGCGGGGGATTAAGGTCATCTGCTGGGACACCGATGCGCCCACCTGCGGCCGCACGCTGATGGTCAACCAGGTCGACGACCAGGCCCTGGGCGAGAGCCTGATTGATGAGATTGCCGGGCAGATGGACCAGCAGGGCAAGTGGGCGATCGTGATCGCGAGCCTGGATGCGGCCAACCTGAACACGTGGCGGAGGTTCGCCGAGGCGAAGGCCAGGAAGGACTATCCGGAAATGGAACTGGTCGACACAGTGGTGACCCAGGAGAACGTCGAGGTGGCTCGGCAGAAGGTCGAAACGCTGCTCAACAAGCACCCCGACCTGAAGGGCCTGATCGCCTTCGATTCGAACTCGGTCCCCGGTGCGGCCGAGGCGTTGAAGCGGACCGGTCGCGTTGGCGAGGTGGCGTTGACGGGGAACTCGATGCCCGAAGAGATGCGGGCCTACGTCAAGGACGGGGTGCTCGAGGCGTTCTATCTCTGGGATCCCCGGGCCCTGGGCGAGTTGACCGTGCGGGTTGCGGTCGCGCTGGTTCGGGGTGAGACGATCACAGAGGGAACCGAGTTGCCCGGTTACGGCAAGGTCCGGCTCAGCCGCCAGGACCCCACCATGTTGATCCTCTCGGACCCACTCCGCTTCCACATCAGGAACATCGACAAGTACGACTTTTCACAGTAAGCCGTCGGCGGTCGACAGAACCTAGTCCTCGGCGGCCAAGCGTCGATGGGAGTAGGTCCGAGAATTCAGAGGGCGTTCGGTCCCGGGTGGCATCCACCCGGTGGGCTCGGGCTCACCGGCTCGCTTGAACAGTTCACGCGATGACCACAACGAACGAATCTCCCGGCACTGTTGGCGGATTTCCGCCTGGGTTGGCAGATAGATATCCATCGACTTTCCCTTGGTTTCTTCTACCCGCATCCTACGCGCCGCGGCAGGGTGTGCGTTGGAGGGAATTGATGGAATCGGGTTGAACGGGAGTTGAGCATGCCGAGTGCGGACCTGTATGAGCGTCTTGTAGAGCGACAAAACAGCGGAAATCCGGTCCGGATCGGGCTGGTGGGAGCCGGGAAGTTCGGCACGATGTTCCTAGCCCAGGCCCGCACGACAGCTGGTTTAAAGCCCACTGTGGTGGTCGACCTGGACACCTCGCGGGCCACCTCGGCATTGACCCGAGTCGGTTTTCCGTCCGAGCGGGTGGTGACGGCGACGACCCCCGGTGAGCTGGCCGACGCGGTCCGACGGGGCCAGGTCGGTGTGACCGACGAAGTTGAGGTTGCGATCGCTTCGGGGATCGACGTGCTGGTCGAGAGCACCGGTGTGGTGAGGGCTGCAGCCGGTCACGCGGTGGCGGCATTCGAGGCGGGAGTGCACGTGGTGATGGTGAGTGTGGAGGCGGACGTCCTGGTCGGTGTGGCCCTGGCCCGCCGGGCGGCCGCGGCGGGAGTCGTCTACACGATGGCCTACGGAGACCAGCCGGCGTTGATCTGCGAGATGGTCGACTGGGCCCGGTGCTGCGGGTTCACGGTCACCGCCGCCGGCAAGGGGACACGTCACCTGCCGGCCTTTCACCAGTCGACTCCCGAGACGGTTTTTGACCACTACGGAGCGGAGGCCGAGTCCTTGAAGCGGGATGGGGTCAATCCTCGGATGTTCAATTCGTTCCTGGACGGGACGAAGAGTTCAATCGAGATGGCGGCGGTCGCCAATGCGACGGGGTTGTTGCCCTCGGAGACGGGCCTGCTGTTTCCCGCTGTGGGCACCGATGGGCTGGCCGAGATGCTCAGGCCCGCAAGCGTCGGTGGGCTGCTGGATCATGCGGGGACGGTCGAGGTGGTCAGTTGTGTCGAGACCGACGGGTCACCGGTACCCAACGACCTGCGTTGGGGCGTGTACGTTGTCGTTGAGGCCGAGCACGAGTACGTCCAGGAGTGTTTCCGGCAGTACGGGATCCCATCGGATCGATCGGGTCGCTACGCGGCAGCCTGGCGTCCGAATCACTGGATCGGCCTGGAGCTGGGCCCGTCGATCGCCGCCGCGGCACTCGACGGCAAAGCGATCGGCGTGGCCGGGTCGCACGTGGCCGAGGTGGTGGGATGTGCCAAGACCGACCTGGTGGCCGGGCAGGTCATCGATGGCGAGGGAGGATTCTGTGCATGGGGTCGACTGACCACGGCCGCCTCGGCCCGTGATCGGTCTCAGCTTCCGCTGGGACTTCTCGAAGGAGCCCGCCTGGTGCGGGATGTGCCCGGTGGTGCGGTGATCACGGCCGAGGATGTCGAACTCGACGCCGACTCGTTGCTTGTCGAACTGCGGGCCGAGACGGTGGGTGAGTGACAGGTCAGCGAGTGAGGATCGCGTCGACTTCGGCTTCGCTGTTCCCGTCGAGCGCGGCATCCCACTGGGCCAGGAACTTCTGTTCGCTGAACCGGTCGAGCACCTCGGGAGCACGTGCGGCAAACCGGCTCCGCAATGCGTCGTCACTCATCACGCGGTCGAGTGCCTGTTCGAGTGCTTCGAGGTCAAGGGCCGGGACGACCAGTCCGTCGATCTCGTTGCGGACGATTTCACCGGGTCCGCTGGGGCAGTCCCAGGTCACCACCGGCACGCCACACGCCAGTGCCTCGGCCACGACGTTGCCGAATCCCTCGTATCGCGACGGCAGCACGAAGAGTTCGGATCGCGACAGGGATCCTGCCACATCGGCCACCCAGCCCGGCAACGAGACGTGCTGTTGCAGTCCCAGTTGGGCGACCTGCTGTTCCAGCGGTGCTCTCTGGTCACCTTCGCCCAGCAGCACGAGGTGCCAGTCGGGGTGAGACGCGATGAGTCGGGCGAAGAGGGGCAGCAGCAGGTCGAAGCCCTTCTGCGGATGCAGTCGCCCCATGCCCAGCAGAACGCGTTTTCCTCGAACGTCCCAGGCCGGTGCCTGTTCGGCGGATCCGGCCTCGGGCCGGCGGGCGGGGTTGGGGATCACGTGGACCGGTTTGCCCGGAGCCAGCCGCCGGCACCAGTCTCTTACCGAGTGCGTCAGCACGACCTGAGCCGTGCAGAGCGGATAGGTCCGCTGCCTCAGCCAGCGCCAGATCCGTCCGGGTTCGTGGTGTCGCGGATCGATCCGTTCCGAGACGATCACCGGATCACCGAGTCCGGCGGCGGCCTTGAGAGTCATCACGTTCATGCGGTCGATGAAGCTGACGATGGTCTGGGGCGAGCGTTGCTGCAGCACGTCCCGCACCGCGGCAATCCGCCGGCGGTTGTTCGAGATGGCCTGCATCCAGCCGCGTGAGACTCCGACCATGCCCAGCCCGATTCGGGTGACCGCATCAGCCAGCGGGTAACTGTCGGCGTCGACCGCATCGAGAGTCACCAGCGCGACGTCATCGCCACGCTCGGCCCAGCAGCGGGCCAGGTGGGCCATGTCCCGCTCGGCACCGCCCTGGGCCAGTGAGTGGATCACGAGAGTCAGTCGGCGAGTCAACTTGGGGGGCGCTCCTGGGTCACGGGGGACCATGTACCAAAACCACCCGGTTGCCGACGAGAGCTGTTCGTGTTTGGTGTCGGGGGGGGGGTGTGGGGCCGAGAAGACTGGTTGCGTGTTTTCGCTACCTCGACATACGATGCCCATCGCGTTCTCGAGGGAGTTGATTGTCTTTGTCATCCGCGTCCGAAACCCCCAGCCCGTCGCCCCAGGAATCCGCCACGCCGATTCGCCGCTTTGTGTGGTGGAAGCGGCTGGTGCTGCTGGCGGTTGTGCTGGTGCTGATCCTGAAGCCGGCCGACTGGCTGCTGGGGGTGCTGGCCGACACTCAACTGCGGCACCTGCTGCGGCTGGAACCCAACGTGGAGGTGACTCATCGCAGTGCCGAGTTCGGCTACGTCTTCCGCACCAATTCGCTGGGCTTCCGCGGTCGGCTGGTGCCGGAGCAGAAACCGGCAGGGCACCGGCGGCTGGTGGTCCTGGGCGATTCGTTCGTGGCCGGCGTCGGCGTGTCCGACGAGGCGGTGTTCACCGAGCGGTTGGCCGAGGCGTTGGCCGGGCGGCGGATCGACGTGGTCAACGTGGGGCGGGCCGGGACGAGCACGATTCGCGAGTTGACCCTGTTTCGGCACATCGGACGCCGCTTCGATCCCGACGTGGTGTTGCTGGTCTATTACCTGGGCAACGACCTGGCTGAGGTTCTCGAGGAGGAGACCGACGAGGAACTGGCCGACTGGCGCCCCGCCGGAGGTCTCAGGCGACTGGCCTATCTGTGGTGTCCCAACATCTACCTGGAACTGGCCATGCAGAAGCGGAGGTCTTCGGCCGGTACTGCGTACCGCAAGCGGACCGAGGCTGAGGTGGTGGCGTGGATACGAGGCGAGGCCGAATCGGCAGGCGTGGACGGGGGGCTGGCGGAGGAGCGGTACCGGAGAATGCCCGAGGCGATTCGCACACGTGCCGAGTCGGGAGAACTGCCCGGATACCGTTACCTGCAGGCCTGCCTGGACCCCGCGCGGTTCCGCAAGAGCCTGGATCCCGACGAGCAGTTCGTGCAGCGGGCCTGGGGTCGGACCCGGGACCATCTGGACACGTTGCGGGAGCAGGTCGAGTCGTCGGGGGGCACACTGTTGCTGGCGATGATCCCGGACGCCTCACAGGTCTCCGAGGCGGCCCTGGCATTCAACCGGGAGCTGGGATTCGACGTCGACGACGGCTGGCTGGATCGGCCTGGACGGACGGCGGAGCTGGTTGCCGAGTGGGCCGACGGGGCTGGTGTCGGGCTGTTGGACCTGCGTGCGGTGCTGTTTGAGACGGAGACCGAGGCCGGGGCGTTTTTTGTCCAGGACGGTCACTGCACCGAAGCGGGTCACCGTGCGATCGCCACGGCGATCCGAAGTTGGCCGCGGTTGCGTGAGGTGTTGTTCGAGGCGGAAGGAGACCGGGAGTGACCGAGGGGTTGCCAGGGGTGTCGGATGTGGAGGTCGAGCCGGGGTCGGCGGTACGGACCCGGTCCTGGCGGTTTCGGTTGACGGTCGTGGTGCTGGGCCTGTTGTGCGGCTTGGTGCTGGCCGAGGTGGCCTACCGCATCAAGCTGGCCGTGTGGGTTGGCGAGAGACCCCTGGGAGTGGGGACGACGTTTCATGCCTGGAGCGAAGCGACGATCCGAGATGACAAGGTAGCCGGGTTCCGCCATGTGCCCGGAAGGCAGGTGGTTGGGGTGCGCGTGGCCAACGGCCGTGCGGTCTTGAGTCTCGAGCGAACCATCAACGCGGCCGGGGTGGTCGGGCCATCCGAAGCGGAAGCCGAGAAGGCAGAGACCCGGATCCTGGTCGTGGGCGATTCGTTCACCGAAAACCAACGCGAGGGCACGACATGGCCGGCGCTGATGCAGCAGGAGTTGACCGATCGAATCGGCGGGACGGTGTCGGTGATCAGCCGTGCCCGCAGTGGGCACGGACTGCTGCAGATGATCGACGTGGCCGCGGATACGGCACGGGCGAGAGACTTTGACGTGGTGGTCGTCGCGTTCATCAGCGACGACCTGAATCGAGCACGATTCTGGCAGCAGACCCGCGAGTACGGTAACGAGTCACGCTTGTACACCCGGTTGAATCGAGATGAGGAGGGTTGGTGGGCGTTGTCGGAACTGTACTTCGCCCAGATTGATGCTCGGTGGTGCCGCAAGGTGGTCGAGACGGGCGGGGTTGATGACAAGTTGATGAGCCACCTGGTGTCTCGTTTCGAATCGCGCAAGAGAGCTAATCCGCGTCGGATCGATTATGCTTCCCTCTCCTCATCCTTCCTCTACAACCGCCTCGTCTACGGGGACCCGTTTTTCGGGATCGAGGGGATCGCGGCCACCCCGCGGTTTGCCTGGCAGGACTTTCACCGGGATCCCGGCATGGTTCGGGGTTGGGAGGAGTTGAGGGCGCTGGAGGCGAGTGTCGTCCTGGTGCAGTTGCCGCAGTACGAGGATCTGGCTGCGGGGGTGTACCGGATGACGTCTCAGCAGCAGTCGCTATTGAGCAGTCTCGAGCAACTGGCCGGCGTGCCGGCCGTCAACCTGATCGAGCGTGGCGAAGTGCCCGAGGCGCCCGAGAGGCTCTACCTGCTGCCTGTCGACCAGCACCCGTCGCGTGCGGGTCTGGCGTGGTTCGCCGGTGCGGTCGCCGGGGTCCTCGAGCAGATGGGGACGGCGGCCGGAGAGGACTTGAACACAACCAGCCCCAACTCGAACAACTAGGACGGTGCGGATGAGCGATCGCGAACTGCTGAAGCGGCTGGGGTCCGGCGAGGCGATTGACGAGCTGGCAGCCGGCTGCGGCTGGGACCGGGCGGCGTTCGACGAGTGGTGGAGCAAAGTGGCGGTCTCGCGGCTGCCTGATTTCGAGTCGACCTTGGACGTGCAGGTCGAGGCGGGAGTTCGGATCGTCCGTGACGACCGCGGGATTCCTCACGTGTTGGCCGAAAACGACACCGACCTGTTCCTGGGCTTCGGCTTGGCGATGGCCCAGGACCGCCTGTTTCAACTCGATTACCTCCGCCGCAAGGGCCTGGGTCGCCTAGCCGAGATTCTCGGATCCGACGGCCTCGAAACCGACCTCATCGCCCGCACCGTCGGTCTCAATCGCATCGCCGCGGCACACTGGGCGGTGTTGCCCGAGGAGGCTCGTCGGCTGACTGAGTCGTTCGCCTCGGGCATCAACGCGCACATCGATTCGCTGACCGAGGAGACCTGGCCGGTCGAGTTCGACCTGCTGGACTACCGGCCCGAACCGTTTGGCGGGGTCGATCTGCTGGCGATCGAGACCGAGTTCCGCTGGTACCTGACCGGTCGCTTTCCGATCATCGTCTTGCCCGAATTGGCACGGCGGCGGCTGGGGGATGGGCCGTTGCTTGAGGAGTTGCTGCGGGGGGAACAGGAGGACGAGGCGACTTTGCCGGAGGGGTTGTGGAATCCTCCACCCGGCGGCGATTCGGATCCGACCGATCCGGTGGGGTCGGTGGTGGGAGACCCCGACCAGGCCACGGGGAGCAACAACTGGGTCGCGGCGGGCGCGCGGACGGTATCGGGCTTGCCGCTGGTGGCCAGTGATCCGCACATCGCGTTTGAAGCGGTCAGTTGCTGGTACCAGGTCCACCTGTGCGGCGGGTCGTTCGACGTGGCGGGCATGGCCTATGTCGGCATCCCGGCGGTGATGTTCGGCCGCACGCCGCAGGTGGGCTGGGGCATCACCAACAACATCTGCTCGCAGCGAGACCTGTACCAGGAGCGGACCGACGAGTCGCATCTGGGCTGCTTCGAGTTCGACGGGGAGTGGGAGCCGGCCGGTGAGTTGGTCGAGCGGATCGAGGTTCGGGGTGGCGAGGCGATTGAGCGGACGGTCCGGTTTTCTCGCAACGGCCCGCTGGTCGACGACCTGCTGCCGGCACCCGCGGACAGGACCGGGCCGGTGTCACTGAAGTGGCTCGGTGCCTACGGCGGCGGCTGGATCGAGGCATTGCAGGGAATGGACCGGGCCGGTTCGGTCGAGGAATTTCGCCAGGCGATGCGGCCTTGGCACGTGCCGACCTTCGTGCTGGCAATCGCCGATGCTGACGGGCACATCGCCATGCAGTCCAGCGGGCGAGTGCCTTATCGCAATGCGTTGTGTCGAGGATACCGTCGGGGTTGGGATCCGCAGGACGCCTGGGTGGGGTTGATCCCCATCGAGGCGATGCCCGGTGCGGATGATCCCGAGCGGGGCTGGTTGGGCAGTGCCAACAACCGGATCACCGACGACAGCTATCCGTACCGCGTGTTCGGGTGCTGGGCGAGCGGACACCGGGCACACCGGATCCGCGAGATGTTTGAATCGCACCAGGGTCGGGTGGACCGCGACGAGTTTGCCCGGATGCAGCTCGATGCGGTCTCGGGCCGGGCGCGGGAGTGCCTGGGGCCGTTGGTGTCGGTGTTGGGCGAGAGCGACGATGAGGGCATTGTGGCAGCGGTGGAGATCCTGGCGGGTTGGGACGGGGAGTGCCTGCCCGATTCGGTGGGACCGACGCTGTTTAACGTCTTTTACCGGGCGTGGTGCCGACGGGTGGCCGAGGTGCGGTTCGAGGCCGACGAGGTCGAGTTGATGGCCAAGGGGGTCGAGCCCCTGGCCGGGCGGTTGCTGGGCGCGGATCCGCACGGGTGGTTTGCCGACGAGGCCGGCCGCAAAGCCGCGATTGAGTCGGCGATGAGCGAGACCCTGGAGATTCTGAGCGGACGATTGGGCGAGGACATTTCCGGCTGGAGCTGGGGCCGTTTGCACCTGATGCCGTTGCGGCATGTGCTCTCGGGTCGCGGCAGCCTGGGGGAATTGCTCGATCACGGCGGAGCCGGAGTCCGCGGCGACATGCTCAGCGTGGGCAACACCGGGCTGGGCCCCGACTGGGAAGCCGCCAGTGGAGCGGGGTACCGACACGTGGTCGACCTGGCCGAGGATCCTGCGGGACTCTGGACGATCGACGGACAGGGGCAATCGGGACAACCCGGCAGCCCGCATTACGACGACCAGTATGACGACTGGCTGGAGGGCCGCTTGCGGTTCGTGCCGCTGGGGCCCGAGATCGGCGGGTTTGACGGTATGAGGGTTCAGCAGCTTGGGCCGGCAGCCGAATCGGGCGAGGGGGGTTGCTGAAGATGCCGGTGCTACTGATCCGCCACGCACAGTCGGTCAACAACTCGCTGCCCGAGGAGCAGCGGTCCGATGATCCGGGTTTGACCGAGCTGGGTCATGAGCAGTCCCGGCGGTTGGCGGCACGACTGGTCGGCTGGCAACCCGAGCGGTTGTTGACCAGCGCGTTTCGTCGCACGCTGGAGACGACCGCGGCGGTGGCCGAGGCGACCGGTTTGCAGCCCGAAGTGGTTGTGGACCTTCACGAGCAGGGAGGTTGCCAGGCGGGGGCGTCGCCGGAAGTCTACGAGGGTCGGCCGGGACTGACTCGCGACGAGATCGTCGATCAGTTCGGTGACTGGGTGTTGCCCGAGTCGATCGACGAGGAGGGCTGGTGGAAGTGCCGCAGGTGGGAGCGTCCTGATGAGGCCGAGGAGCGGGCACGTCGGGTGGCCGCCGACCTGGTTGGCCGGTTCGGTGACCTGCAGACGAAGGTGGCCGTGGTTACTCACGGCATGTTCAAGCCGATTCTTGTCTCGGCACTGCTCGGGCGACCGTTCATCGGCAACGAGTGGCTCGGAGATCTCTACAACACCTCGGTCACGCAACTGAGTCTCTCTGCCTCGGGTGTGACTCTAAGGAGCTACAACGACACGTCGCACCTGGTCGGCGAGGGCGACGGCGCGTTGCTCACGTCCTAGCCCGGATTTCTCACGAGCGTGACGGTGGATCCCAATTCGGCAACCACAGCGGACGTGGAGCTGGGGTCACAGAGTTTATTGACAATGTGGGGAACTCCTACGACGCTGTAGGAACGCCGCGTGGCGCTCGGTTCTGGAATGAGAGAAGGTGTTTGCATTCTATTGAGCGCCATCTGCTCAAGTCGAATGACTTCACTGTTATTGACTTGACGGACTTCAGCCCGGCACAGATCAGAGTCGTCAGAGAGTTCTTGAGCAAGCAGCCACAGGGAGTGCTATATAGAATTGTAAGGAGTGGCTTCTGATGGCCGTAATCTCATTTGGCGATGCTGATGGTAAGAGTTGGCTCATAGCTCGGTGGGCCTATTGCCGGTTTCTCGAGGATGTGAGGGCGGTGTTCTGTAGAGATGATGCTGTGTGAATGCAAATCCGAAACGCAACGTCACGGCGACGCTTACAGGATGACCATATCTGCATCCGTGGAGAGAGTCGTGTGAGGTTCCCAAGAGAAGAGCCATGGCGAGGCCAGTTCGGCAGGCTGTTGGTGTACACCGTCGAACAAGGGACCCCGCGATGGCCCACCATCATCTTACGCTCTCGGAGCGAGAGATGATCGCTCACCTGGTCGCTGTCGGGGAAGGCCTGCGAGAGATCGTCCGTACC
>Ga0310124_10000448_pt1 | contig 28579 bp, 23 predicted proteins | sample CB11b_AW_Bot5_MG_FD_203507 | JGI IMG/M metagenome (GOLD analysis project Ga0310124, IMG submission 203507) | Marine microbial communities from Western Arctic Ocean, Canada - CB11b_AW_Bot5 | ecosystem: Environmental > Aquatic > Marine > Oceanic | place: Canada: Western Arctic Ocean | collected...
TGTTTGTACATCTTCAGCACCGCATCATCGGCACCCAGGGCGTGCAGGATCGGCCAGTCGTTGCAGTTCTCGATGGCGTCATCGGGACCGTCGTCTCCGCCCCAGCGTTCGACGCACAGCAGGAACCCCCGCTCGTCGAAGTACCTGGCAAAGAACTCGCGGCAGGCCGCGGTATTGGTCGCCAGCAGCTGTCGTTGCAGCAGAGCCCACTCGGGCGGAGAAACGGCTCGATCCAGCCTCACCGAGACCGGCGCGGCCGCACGGATCGAAACGGGCCCGCAGGCGGCCAGGGTGGTCAGCGTGGCCAGCGTGGCCAGGAAGAGACGAATGGCGAAGCGGTGGTGACGCATCGAGTGGTCTCCGAGGAGTGAATCGGAGGCCATATCGTATCGATGCGGGGTGCCGCTGGCGAACGTAGCCGAATTCGTGAGAATCGGAATGGGATGCTCTGAGCGTCCAGATTCTTGCGAATTCGGCCTGGGAACCTGCTGCGGGGGGCTCGGGTCAGGGAGCCATCTCCCAGCCGTAGTTCTTCAGTTCCATCGCAAGCAGGCTGATGCCAACGACGAGTGCGGCGACGGAGACGAACAGCAGGCCGACGAAGACGTCGAGGCCGGGTGCGTTAGAGCTTGGAGGTGACATTGTCGCCCTTCGTAATCACGCCGTTCTTGGCTTTTTCCTGGACGGTGCCGACGGCCTTGTCGGCAAAGACCTGGATGATGCGAATTTGCCCCAGGTACTTGGTTTGCTTGGCCTTCCCGTCGCCGGGACGGTAGACGGTCAGCTGTTGACCCTTCTTGATGCCGTCGTCGCTGCCGATGGTGACTTCGACGTAGAGGATGCGGTTGCCGATTCCGTAGCGTGAGGATTGGACCTTACCATCGATCGGGGGAGGGGGTGCGATGTCGGCGCTGGGGAGCGTTCCGATTCCTCCGCCCTTGCGTCGGGCCTCGACCCGGGCGGTCTTGAGTTGATCGAGAATGACCAGGTGTCGGACTTCGCGTGTGCCCAGTTGCAGCCTGAGGTCGAAGATGATGTCTTCGAGGCCTCGGTTGGTGCGGACCGACTCGACCAGGTTCATGTGCAACCCGCTGTTGACCTGCCGCTGCTCGACCGCCTCTTCGCGACGGAATTTCGCCTCGTCGCCTTCCAGCTGGGCGACGGTCCGCTGCGTGTCGTGGGCGGTTTTGAGGTTGTTGAGCGCTGTCTGGAAGTTGTCGGCACGGTTCTTTTCACGGTTGAAATCGGCGAGCCGTTTCTTGGACTGGGTATCGAGGTCGGCGATGGTGGTCGTCGACTTGTTCTTGTACTCGTTGAACAGGTTCTGGGTTGTCTGGTGAAAGTCCATCTCGACCTTCAACTGGTCCTGGCTGCCTGTGAATTCCTGCTTCCAGTTCCTTTCGACGGTGGCGACGGCACCGGCGAAGGCCATGAACAACAGGCTGAGGACAACTTGCAGGACGACGAGCATTTTGCCGACGAAGGTCATGGTCTCTCTCCCTGCCGCCAACAGCTGGCGGGATGGGGCCTGGTGGATTCGGCCCTGGAACTTGGATCTGCTTTGGGATCTAGGGTTGGATTTTCTTGGTGGTCTTTGCTGGGGCCTGGGGCGTCGCAGAGGGTGCAGCAGCGGGATCGGACTCGTATTGCCCTCGGGCTCCGGATCGGACCAGTTGCAGTTGACGTCTCTTGAGTCGGTTGACGACTCCACGTTTTCGGATCAGCAGGTCTCGGAGACGTCTCTGCTGTTCGTTGACCTGAAAGAGGTCGGTACGGATCTCATCGAGCTGCGCCAGCAGCCGGTAGACCTCTTCGCGTCGTGCTTCGTTTTTTCGCAGCGTGCCCTGGGTCTTTTCGACCGTGACGATGTTTTCCTTGCTGGCCTCGTCGATTTGCTGGTTGAGCTTTGCGAGTTCGCTTGCGAGTTCATCGCAGCGAGCGGTCATCGAGGCTTCGTCGACGGTGGTCAGTGTGGACCATTCTTTTTCCTGGGCCAGGAACGTCACGGTTTCTGTCTTCAGGTCATCGATCTGCTGGTTCTGCGTTGTGACCATGTCCTTGCGTGCGGCGATCACGGTTGCCGCGAGGCTCTTGGAGCCGGTGCTCAGCTGCTTGTCACCCTGCCGGGCCTTGACGCCGTAGGTGGTGGTTTCTCCGGGGGTGGTCTCGAACGTGTAGTCGCCGGTGATCTGGTCGCGTTCGATAGGCCAGTTGGCTCCACCGAGGGACGTCACCGATGCGACGCCCATGAAGGCGAGGCAGAGGGCCAGTACAGCGACACAGAGGCTTTTGCTGATATTCGTCATGGGACATCCCCGGTCATCAGGCCGCAGCTCAAGAAAGTCGGATCCACGTATTCTCGCAACGTTTCGCAACGTTTCGGGAACCGGCTTGCCTGAAGTATAGGCCGTGTGTTTTCGGGTGGTCAATTCGGAACTGCAAGAGATGCTGAAGCCGCGGGGTCACAGGCGTCGGAAGCGGAACAGGCGTCAGGGGTGTTGCGATCGGATTGGGAGGCCCAATCCCAAGGCTGTGCCGGTCATCTCGGGAGAGCGGCCCCGCGGTGGGTGGAGTTGAGTGAATGGAGTTGAGTGAATGGAGTTAAAAGGAGCATGCCCGGCCGCCGGGTTGAAAAGAAGAAGTGGCATCCGTGCCTGAGGACCGTCCCTGGTAAGTTCACACGCTGACTGATTGAGTGAACGACAGCCTCTTTCCACGTCCGTGACCGGGCATGCCCGGTGCGGGCTTTCTGCGGAGTTCTTGGCTAGAACCGCGCGGTGAAGTTCACTCGGTCAACTGCAGGAACAGCGGCCCGAATTCGGGCATGTCCTCTCGCAGCGTCTCGATCCACGCGTCGACCGTCCAGATCTCAACGCAGATCACCGCCCCGACCAGCATCACGTCCTGGTTGGGTTCGATTCCGAGAAACGACCGGAATTCGTCGGGCACCAGCAGTCGGGATCGGTTGGCCAATCGGACCGTCTGGTGCCGGGTCGACAGCAGGCGTCCCAGCCTCTGTACGTCCCCGTAACGATTCTCCATCCTTCCCGCCTCGATCTTCTGGTGAATCAGTGCCACGCCGGCATCGATCCGTTCCTGCCAGTCGTTGGCTCGCCAGAGACTCACACAACCAAATCGTTCCTTCGAGATGATCGTCTGGCCATCGTCGTCCGTGACAGCCTCGGCCATGTCCGCCGGCAGAGAGACTCGGAACCGCTCGTCGACGGTTCGTCGTACTTCACCGGTGATGAATGACTGTGGAGGCATTGGCCAGTGGCTGGTGGGGATGGTGCGGAAGACAAGCAGGCCGGACGGAGTCCATGCCGGCGACCCGCTCCGCAAGTCGCATCCAGCATAGTGGGCAGAAAACCCACATTCAACCGTATTATCAAAGATCGTATGGGCATAAAACCCACAAAGAGGACTGTAGTGAGGTGGGGTTGAGTTGGCAAATGGAAAAACCGTTATTGGTGGAAAAACCGGAAAAAAGTCGCGGGGCGAGTTGGGAGCGGGACCGGGCGGGACCGGCACCCCCGGCACAGGTCCGGCTGCGGCGGAAGCCGGTCTCGGGGCTACTTGGGTTGGAGCGTAACGCGGACGGTGACCTGGCCCGTGTTGTCGTGCAGCCGGCCCCATCGATCTTTGCAGCGGAGGAACAGCTTGCCGTCCCGGGCCGGCTTGAATTGAGCCTCGGTCCCCAGCTCGGCGGCTCGAGTCAACTGGTAGTTATTCCAGATGACCGCCTGCAGTCGTCCGGTGCCTCGCTGGTCGCCGTCGGCATCGACCGGTTTGCCATCGGCGGAGGTCTGCCACTCACCGGTGGCGGTCACCGTGTAGGTACGACCGGCCTGTACGCCGACCCGGCTGGCCTGCCAGCCACGTCCGGCCCGCACCATCACCTTCACCTCCCGGCCTTCCCGCGCACGTCGGAAGCGAGTCTTCCAGTCCCAGGCACACAGGTCGACTCGGTATCCGGTTTCGAGGTTCCTGAGAAAGACGCCGTACTCGAATTCGATCTCCCGGTTCATCGTCCCGAAGAACGACTGGTAGCTGGCGCCCGGCCGGGCACCCAGCAGCGAGAAGCCCAGTGTGCGAAATCGTTGTCCATAGTTGGGGTTGTTGGCCAGCAGGTGGCACAGCGCCCATCTCTGGGCATAGTTCTTCCATCCGTCGGAGGTCTGGCCGGTCCTGGTCAGCGTCTTGATCGGCGTGGGCTTGATGCCATTGAGGTAGCGCATCGGCCCCCGGTCGGCGTGCACGCTGCGGTCATTCTGGCTGGCCCAGTACCGGCCCATTTCGGCCATGCCTTCGCTGTACCACACCGGCCCGGACGATCCGAACATCTGGTGGCAGTAGGCGTGTACCGCCTCGTGCTGTGTCGCTCCGGTCCCGGCCACCGCGTAGACCACGCTCTTGGTAAAGAACGCCGTGCCCTGCATCTTCTTGAAGCTGATCGTGACTCCGCTGCCGGTGCGGATCTTCTGAATCGCCAGCGGGGGCAGTCGACCGGCGGGCCAGTTGCCGAGGTCCTTGACGACGCAGCATTCGATCACGTGCCGGTTGGGGCGTCGCCAGTACCCCGAGACGATTCCGAGCAGAGTCTCGAGCTGTTCGAGCAGTTTCCGAGTCCGCTCGGGATCATCATCGCTATGAACGATGAAGTTCTTGGATCGGTACGTGGCGACGGCGGCCGCTTCGAGATTCGGGCCGGTGAGCAGCACAATCAGCCCGCAGGCGATCAGGACCGCGGGGGCTGAGACTCTGATTACGGGGTGGCGTGGCACGGCGTGGGCGGGGCGTGGGCGAGCGGTCGGGCTACCAGAGGTCCTTGATTCTACGCCGGATCTCTTCGGCCGTCACGTCGGCTGCGAGGTCCTCGTCGGCCTCATCCCGATCGTCGGCGTTCCGAGCCGCCTGTCGGTCGAAGCATGCGATCACGTCGTCGGTGAGGAACCGCGAGAGTTGCGAGAATCCGTGAGCATCGCTGCGGCGTCGGCCTCGAAAGTAGTACCTCTGCGGGTAGCAGACAAACAGCCGATTCTTGGCCCGGGTCATCGCGACGTACAGCAGCCTGCGTTCCTCCTCGATCTCATCGGCGTCGCCGGTCGCCATATCCGAGGGGATGTTGCCGTCGGCGACGTGGATCACGAAGACGCTGTCCCATTCGAGTCCCTTGGCAGAGTGGATGGTCGAGAGCACCAGGAAGTCGTCGTCGAGGATGGGTTCTGCGGCGAAGTCCTGTGTGGAGGCGGGTGGGTCGAGCGTGATTTCGGCGAGGAACCTGCTGCGGTCGTTGTAGCGGGTGGCGAGTTGTTCGAGTTGTTCGAGATCACGGATCCGTGCCGCGGCGTGGTCGTAGCGGCTTTCGAGCAGTGGAGTGTAGAACCGGCGGACCTGGTGCAATTCGGCCGAGACGTTCTGTTCGTCGCGGTTGTCTCCGGCGAGTTGTTTCAGCAGTTGCATCAGCCTGGGCCAGATCTCCTCGGAGGCCGCGGGCGGCTTGACATCGTCCCAGGCCGAAATGACTCCGCCTTTCTCGAGCAGTGCTTCGACCATCCGCCCGGCTCGGACCGGTCCTACTCCCGGCAGCATCAGCAACAGCCTGGTGGCGGCGACTCCATCGCGGGGGTTGTCAACCAGCTTGAGGAACGCCAGCAGGTCCTTGATGTGTGCGGTTTCGAGGAATCTCAGGCCGCCGTACTTGTGAAACGGCACGTTTCTGTTGGCGAGTTCCACTTCGAGAGCGAGGCTGTGGTGGGAGGCTCGAAACAGTACGGCCTGGTCCTTCAGAGCGACACCTTCTTCGCGACGTGCCAGCACCGTCTCAACCACGAATTCGCTCTGTTCGTCCTCGTCGATACAGTCGACCAGGACCGGGCGTTCCCCGGAGGTTCGTTCGGACCAGAGCGTCTTTGTGTGCCGTTGACTGGCCTGTGCGATCACTGTGTTGGTGGCATCGAGGATTGGCTGTGTGCTGCGGTAGTTCTGTTCCAGCGGCACGACGGTGGTGCCGGGGTGTTCTTCGGGGAAGTCGAGGATATTGCGGATGGTGGCGGCACGAAACGAGTAGATCGACTGGGCGTCGTCGCCGACGGCCGTCAGTCCCCGGCCATCGGGGCACAGCCCTTTCAGCAGTCGTCCCTGCAGCCGGTTGGTGTCCTGGTACTCATCGACCAGCACGCAGTCGAACAGCTTGCGGATGGCTGCTCCGGCGGATGGGTCATCGAGCAGGGCATCCCAGAAGACGAGCAGGTCGTCGAAATCGAGGCAATGCTGGATCTCCTTGCGGTCGACATAGGCCGCAAACAGTTCCCCCAGACCCTCGAGATCCTCGGCGCACCAGGGAAAAGCGGATTCGAGCACGTCCTTAAGGCTGGTCTGCGTGTTGACCACCCGGCTGTAGATCGCCGCACAGGTTCCCTTCTTGGGAAACCGTCGCCCGGTCTCGCCGAGTCCCAGCTCGTTTCTCAGCGATGCCATCAGGTCTTCGCAGTCGCTGCGATCGAGGATCGAGAATTCCGTCGGCAACTCGATCAGGCGTCCGAATCGTCTCAGCAGCCGCGTGGCGATCGAGTGAAAGGTACCGCCCCAGACCCGAGTCGACCCGGCCGCCGTGCCTTGGCGGGTGCCTTCGAGTTGTCTGAGGATGGCGTCGACCCGCCTGAGCATTTCGGCGGACGCACGTCGGGTGAAGGTCAGCAGCAGGATCCTGGAGGCGTCGGTCCCCTGGTGAATCAGCCACGCCACGCGGTGGGCCAGGGTGGTGGTCTTGCCGGTCCCGGCTCCGGCGACGATCAGCAAGGGCGAGAGGTCGTGGCAGGCGGCCTCGCGCTGCGGCGGGTTCAACTCGCCCAGCACCGTCTCGATCGACGTCGATTCCTGGTTCATTCCCAACCCGGTTCTCTGGCCCGGTTCTCTGGCCCGGTTCTCTGGCCCGGTTCCTCACGGCCACGGCAGAACCTGTCGCGGGCCGGCCCATCATGCCGCACCGAGCCACCTGGCGAAAGGGCCTCGAGCGGCTCGTCGGCCGGATTGGTCGACGCGGTCACCGGTCGGTACGATGGCGGCCATGTCACTGGGAGTCGTCAGCAACTGTTTCAGGAGCCAGCTCGAGGCGGGCCAACCGCTTTCGGGCCTGATCGGGCAGGCCAGCGACCTCGGCTACACGGTGATCGAACTCCGGCAGGGCTGCCTGGGCGATTGCGAGAGTCCTGGCGAGCTGGTGCCCGATCCGGATCGGCTCCAGGAGCTGGTGAGTGTGTGTCCGGGAGTGCAGTGGGACCTGGCACTGGCCTACCCGTGCTTCGACCCCTCGACGGAGGGCGACGACACGGTGTTTGTGTCCGCGTGCGAGTCGATCGTCCGCCTGGCCTCCGGCGACACGCCTCACCTGCGGCTGGTGGACCTTTCGACCGATCACACCCACGTGGATCCGTCGGAAGCGGCCTCCACGGTGCGGCGGTTGCTCGAGAGGGTGTGCGAGGTGGGTGGCGTGCTGTCGATCGAGCATGCTCGGGAGAGCTGGGAGTGGTTCAGCGACGTGATGGCTCGAGCCCGGGAGGCCGCCGGTGCCCGGGGTCAGTCTCTGAAGGTCTGTTTCGATCCGTGCAACCTGCTGGGTGCGCCGGGTCGGCCCGATCCGGCCCAGGTCACCGCGGGGCTCGATCCGGGCTCGGTCTCGATGATCCACATCAAGCAGCGCCGCGATGGAGTGGCCTGGCCGGCGGTGGCCGAGGGTGAGGTGGACTGGGCCGAGGTGATCAGTGCGATGGGCCGGATGGGTGGGGGGCTGGGCTTTGACGGGCCGTTGTTGTTCGAGGTGGCTCCGAGCCGCGACATCTGGGGATTCCTCGAGGGGAGTCGGGTGTACCTGAGTCGGTTGGGGCTGGAGATGGGCTTGGAGATGGGCCCCGAGAGTGGCCTCGACGCGGAAACGGGAGAGGGGACATGAAACCGATTGTGGCGTGTTGGATTCGGTTGGTGTTGCTGGTCGCCGTGCTGGTGGGGGTGCCGGTGCAAAGGGGGGTTGCCGGCGAGACCGACGTGAAGGTCGGCAAGCTGATCGAGGGAATGCGGGTCGGGCCGCTGAAGCGGCTGGACTTCGGAGTCACCCGCCGGGGGACGCTGATCCCGGCGCTGGTGACCGACGAGGACCTGGATCTGACGACGCGAAAGACCCGTATCCTGCTGGTCAACTTCGACGGGTTGACCCAGCCCGAGGAATCGATTGGTGGGGCGTTGAAGTGGTTCTACGAGTCCGACGACGCGGCGGAATACCGCAAGCGTTTCCTGCTGTCGGCGGTACCGGTGGCGAACCCCGACGGCTGGGCGGCCCGGCGGGTCGACAGCAATCTCTCGGGCGGGACCCCCTCCTCGGCCTATCCGCCGACGGGAACCGCCTACAGCGATCCGAAGAATCCTGAGGCTCATTACCTGTGGCGTTTTATCGGCATCTCGGCTCCGGACTTGGTCATCGAGATTGGCAGTGGCAGCAGTCCGGGACTGTTTGTGCCGCGAACCGGTCTCTCGCAACTGAAACCTCTGGTGAAGCTGGGACCGCCGCTGGTGGCCACCCGAGGACTCGCATCGCGGCTGCCTCGTCACACCCCCTGCTGGACCGGGCCGGTGCCGGCGGTGCGGCTGGATGATCATCCCAGTCGGGTGCCGCTGCGGCTGGTCGAGATCTTCAAGTCGGGCTTCAGCGGTCCGTCTCCGGCTCGTCGCACGATCCAGAAACGCCTCGCCCGCTCGCCGTTGCAGATCGCCGGCCAGTTGGCCAATCGGTACGGTCATCAACTGGACGCGGTGGCCTACATCCCGGCGCTGGCCCTGGTGGGCCGCATCCGCCTGGGACAACTCACCGACGACCCCAGCCAGTTGGCCGACGTCGAGCGGATCGTGGAGCCGTATGTGCTGGGGAAGAAGCCGACGGTGCCGCCGGGTCGGATCTCCGGCAGCAACCACTCGGGTCACCTGATCTTTGCGGAGTTGGCGCGGGTGACCGGCAAGAAGGTCTACACCCGGTTGGCACAGAACGCCGCGAACCTGGCCTTCGACAAGCAGGGCGAGTTGCGCGAGGCGATGCCCGGCCACGTCGAGATGAGTGATTCGGTGTTCATGGCCTGCCCGATCCTGGTCGAGGCGGGCGAGTTGACCGGCGACCGCCGCTACACCCGGATGGCGTTACGTCACATGAGGTTCATGCTGGCCACCAACCTGCGCGAGGACGGCCTGCACGCTCATTCGCCTCTGGACCCAACGGCGTGGGGCCGCGGCAACGGGTTCCCGGCGTTGGGTCTGGCGTGGTGCCTGAGCCACCTGGGCGAGTCGGCTGTGCAGCGCAAGCCGATCCTGGCCGCTCACCGTGCTCATCTCGCCGCATTGATCAAGCGTCAGGACCCCACCGGCATGTGGCACCAGGTCGTCGATCACACCGGCAGTTACCGCGAGTTCACCAGCACCTGCATGATCACCTACTCGATCATCCGCGGCATCCGTCGCGGCTGGCTGGACGAGAAGATGTACGGGCCGGTGGTCAAGCGATCGTGGCCGGCGATCAAGTCGCGGATCTCCAGCGACGCGACACTGGTCGATGTCTGTACCGGGACCGGCAAGCAGACGAGCCTGCGGGCGTACCTGGACCGGACGGCGATTCTCGGACCCGACAACCGTGGCGGAGCGATGGCGCTGATGGTGACGACCGAGATGGCTGCCTGGGAGCGGGACCGGCAGCGGGACCGGCAGCGGGACCGGCAGCGGGACCCGAAGCGGGACCGGCGGAATCGATGAGCGGCCGTTTCGACGGGGTCGTGCTGGGCAGCGGTCACAACGCGCTGGTGTTGCAGGCGTATCTGTGCCGAGCCGGGCTGAGCGTGCTGTCGGTGGACCGGGCCGAGACTCCCGGCGGCGGGTTGTCGACCGTCGAGAACCCGCGTCACCCGGGTTTCCTGCACAACACGCACTCGTTCTTCCACCGCGCGATCACGGCGATGCCCTGGTACGTCGATCTCGAGCTCGAGCGTCACGGGGCCCGTTACATCGAGCCGGAGCTGAACGTGGCGATGATCTGCCCGGACGGGGTGACGCTGAAGTGGTGGACGGATCTCGAGCGGACACTCGAATCGGTGGCGGGGGTGTCGCGTCGCGACGCCGACGTGCTGCGGGGCTGGATCGAGCGGTTCGAGCCGATTGTCGAGCAGCTGCTGATCCCCGAAGCGACCTCGCCTCCGCTGCCGCCGCAGGCACGTCGCGAGTGGCTCGAGGGGAGCGATGACGGTCGGCTGTTGCTGGAGGTCTCGGCACGCTCACCGCTGGAGTTTGTCCGCAGCGAGTTCGAGGACCCGGTGGTGCGTGCGGGGCTGCTGTTCTTCAACGGGCTGCGGGAGGTGGACCTGCGGCTGAAGGGGTTTGGGCACACGATTCCCGCGCTGCTGGCCGGGCGTCACAAGGCCCAGATGTGCGTCGGCGGTTCGGCTCGATTGGCCGAAGCCCTGCTCGAGGACATCGTCGAGCACGGGGGTGAGGTGCGGTGCGGAGTGGAGATCGACGGGATCCTGGTCGAGCGGGGCCGTGCGACGGGGCTGGCGCTCGAGGGGGACGATCGGATCGAGGGCGTCGACTTTGTCGTGTCGGGTCTGAACCCTCAGCAGACGCTGCTCGAGTTGATCGATGCCGATGGGGTTTCGGCGGAGGTCCGTCGTCGGGCGGAGCGATTCGAGTACAACCTGCTGGCTCCGCTGTTTGCTCTGAATCTTGCCCTCTCGGAGCCTCCCCAGTACACCGCTGCGGCCGCCGATTCGGATCTCGACCTGGCCTTCATGACCATCCTGGGCCTTTGTCACGACGGTCAGTTCGAGGAGATCGTGGCGGCTCACGAGCAGGGACGTGTGCCACCGGCTGTGATGTGGGGTGCGGTTCCGACGCGGTTCGACCCCTCGCAGGCTCCCGCGGGCCAGCATACCGCGTTCATGTGGGAGAAGGTGCCGTACCGGTTGGGAGGTGATGCGGGGAGCTGGGACGAGCTGGGCGCCGAGCATGGTCGGGTGATGCTCGAGTCGTGGACCACGGCGGCTCCGAACCTCGCCGACGTCGTGATCGATTCGTTTGTCGGCACGCCTCGCGACACGGTCCGCAGCCTGCCGAACATGCGCGAGGGGGACCTGCTGGTCGGGGCATTCGGGAACGACCAGGTGGGCTACCACCGTCCGTTTCCCGGGGCGGGTCACTACCGCAGCGGGGTCGAGGGCCTGTACCTGTGCGGTGGCTCGTGTCATCCCGGCGGCAACATCACCGGGCTGTGTGGCTACAATGCCGCCGGCGTGGTGCTGGGCGACCTGGGTCGCGAGGCGTGGTGGAGTCGATGATGCGGAGCCGACACAGATGACGATCGAGGTATTGGGTGGAGACATCCACCTGGTCGACCTGCAGACGCGGCTGCCGTTCAAGTACGGCATCGCCACGATGACCGAGGCTCCTCACGCATTTGTCCGGTTGAGAGTCGAGGTCGACGGCCGGCCGGCCACCGGTGTCGCCGCCGATCTGCTGCCACCCAAGTGGTTCACCAAGGTCGCCGAGACGCCTCTGGAGACCGAGGTACTCCAGATGCTGGCGACGATCGAAGCGGCGGTCGAATTGGCCACCGGCAGCCGGGCCGAGACGCCATTTGACCTGTGGCGAGACCTGTACGAGAAACAGGCCGAGTGGGGGCGGGGCCAGGGAGACGGGCAGGGGCAGGGGCAGGGGCAGGGGCAGGGGCAGGGGCAGGGGCAGGGGCAGGGGCAGGGGTGGCCGCCGCTGCTGGTCAACTTCGGGATGACTCTGGTGGAACGGGCGATGATCGAGGCGGTGGCCCGTGCTGCGGGGGTCAGTTGGTTCGAGTTGTTACACGGTGGTGGCCTGGGGATACGGCTGGGCGAGTGTGACGAGGTGTTGTCGGGTCTTGAGGTCAGCGAGTTGTTGCCGCTTGAGTTGCCTGGCGAGGTGATTGCCCGTCACACGGTGGGGATGTCGGATCCCTTGACCGACGCGGAGATCGATTCGGATTCGCGGCTCGACGACGGCCTGCCTCAGTCGCTCTCGGCCTGCCTGTCCGAGTACGGCCTGTGTCATCTGAAGATCAAGATCAACGGCGATTTCGATGCCGATCTCGAGCGGCTGAGTGACATTGCCCAGTTGGTCGAGCGTACCGGGGTAAGGGATTTTGGATTCACTCTGGACGGCAACGAGCAATTTCGGGACCCGTCTTCGTTTCGGGCGTATTGGGAGCGGTTGAGTGGCCAAGCCGACCTGCGTGAGTTTCTCTCGCACCTGATCTTCGTCGAGCAGCCGTTTCACCGCGACGTGGCATTGGACCCCACGGTGATGGGTGGTGATGGGGGTCTGGCCGAGTGGGCTGGCCGGCCGCGGATGATCATCGACGAATCCGACGCCGAGACCGACAGCCTGCGGCGTGCCCTGGAGCTGGGCTACCACGGCACCAGCCACAAGAACTGCAAGGGAGTATTCCGGGGCGTGATCAATGCCTGCCTGGTCGCGTGTCTGAATCGCCGGGGTCTCGACGAGGGAGCGGCCGCGGCCCCTTACATCATCAGCGGCGAGGACCTGGCCAACATTGGTCCGGTGGCGTTGCTGCAGGACCTGGCTGTGTCGAGTTCGCTGGGGGTGAGCAGTATCGAGCGGAACGGGCATCACTACTTTGCCGGTCTCGGGGCGTTTCCCGAATCGGTCGGTCAACAGGTGCTGGCCGCTCACGGGGACCTGTACCACCGCAGCCGCGACGGCTGGCCGACTCTGACGGTCCGAGGTGGCCGCGTGTCGCTCACCAGCCTGCAGCGGGCTCCGCTGGGCGTCGGCTTCGAGATCGATGTCGAGCAGTTCACTTCGTCGCGAGACTGGCGTCGGGGGGGTTGAGCCGGTCGTGTTGCTGCGATGCTGCAGCGGGATGTGGCGGGATGTGGCGGGCGGTTATGATGAGTCGATGACTGCTTCGATCCAGACCACCGTGGTGGGCAGCTACCCGGTTCCCGACTGGTTGCAGGCCTATCCCACCGCCGGGCATCTCCGCGACGCCACGCTGGTGGTTCTCAAGGCCCAGGAACTGGCCGGCTTGGACGTGATCAGCGACGGCGAGTTGAGCCGCTACGACGTGAACCATCCCGAGACGAACGGGATGATCGATCACTTTGTGGCTCCGCTGGAGGGTGTGTCGACGGAGCTCAATGGCGAGGAGCTGTCACGGTTTCGCTCACTTCCGGACTTCGAGTTCCGCTCGAAGCCGGCCGGCGTGGTCCGCGGCCCTCTGGGCCGTGGTCGGCTGGACCTGCTCGAGGAGTACCAGCGGGTCAGCGACCTGGCCGCGGTGCCGCTGAAGTTCACCGTCACCAGTCCCTACATGCTGGCCCGCACGCTGCTCGATGGACATTACGGCGAGCTCGACTCGCTGGTGATGGCGTTGGGCGAATTGCTCGGCGATCAACTGTCGGGCATCGACGCGGCGGTGATCCAGGTCGACGAGGCGAACCTACCGGGTCGTCCCGAGGACGCTCTGCTGGCCGCGGCAGGAATCAACCGGGTGTTGCAGGACGTCACCAGCGAACGGGCGGTCCACCTGTGCTTCGGCAATTACGGGGGCCAGACGATCCAGCAGGGTGGATACCGGGCTCTGCTGCCGTTCTTCAACGCTCTGGAGTGCGACCATCTTGTGCTCGAGTTGGCTCGACGCGACGACGCGGAACTGGAAGTCCTGGCCGAGGTGAAGCCCGAAATCGCCCTGGGGATCGGCGTGATCGACATCAAGGACAACGAGGTCGAGAGTGCCGAGGTGGTGGCCGGTCGGATCGAGCGTGCGATCGAAGTGCTTGGCCGGGATCGGGTCAGGTGGGTGCACCCCGACTGCGGGTTCTGGATGCTCTCACGCAGTGTCGCCGACGCCAAGATGGCGGCCCTGGTCGCTGGCCGGGACCTGGTGTTGGGAACCGAAACCGAACAGAAGCCGTAGCAGAAGACGTCACATAAGGAGGCCGCAGGCGATGCCTTTCATCAACATCCAGGATATCGAACCGTTGGAGGTGGTCCCGGGTTGCCGGATGCGGACGCCATTTGGCGAGAACCTGATGTTGAGTTACCTGGAGATGGACGAGGGGGCGGTGGTGCCGTTGCACGATCATCCTCACGAACAGGGCGGGATCCTGCTGGAGGGTCGTGTCGAGTTGACGATCGGGGACGAGGTGCGAGTGTGCGAAGTGGGTGAGATGTTCCTGATCCCCCCCAACGTGCCTCACAAGGCGGTCGCCGTCGGCGGCCCGGCCCGGGTGCTCGACGTGTTCAGCCCGATCCGCGAGGACTACGCCGAGTTGTACAACAAGTACATCCCCGAGGTGAATCAGGCGGATCAGGCGGATCAGGCGTAGCCGGATTCTGCTATAGGCGTCGGATCAGCAGTCCGCCGTCGATGGTGAGCACCTGTCCGGTTGCGTAGCTCAGGTCACCTCGAGCGAGCATGGCCACGGCACGTCCGACGTCTTCGGGTTCGCCCCACCGGGGTTCGACGGTCAATCCGTCGGCGATCAGCCGGTCGTATTTCTCGGTTACCCCTTCGGTCATGTCGCTGTGAATGATGCCGGGTTGCACTTCGTAGACCGAGACCGCGTGGGGTGCCATCCTGACGGCCCACAGGCGGGTGGCCATCCGGGTCGCCGACTTGCTCAGGCAGTAATCACCTCGGTGAATCGACACCACCTCGCCCGAGACCGACGAGATGTTGACGATGGTGCCCTGGAAGCCCGGGTCGGCGTCGTGCTGCTGGATCATCCATCGTGCGCACAATTGTGTGAGGAAGAAGGGTCCCTTGAGATTGACGTCCAGGACGCGATCGAAGTCATCTTCTTCGGCATCGAGGATGTCTCGACGTCCCGGCGAGGTGATCCCGGCGTTGTTGACCAGCAGCTGCAGAGCTCCGAACCGTTCGCGGACCTCCTCGACGATTCTCGACCGGTCCTTCGCATCGGCGACATCCCCGCGGCAGTAGCAGACCTCGACCCCCTCGGCCTCGAAGGCCCCGAACACGTCAGCCACCGCAGCCACCTCTTCGAGTGCTCTCAGTCCTCCCAGTGCCAGTCTCCAGCCCTCGGCGGCCAGCGACCGGGCGATCCCCAGCCCGATGCCTCGGGTACCTCCGGTGATCAGAGCCACGGGCCCGATCGGTTGGTTCATGAGGGGTCTCCGGCGTCGGCTCCGAAGAAGGTGAGGTCGCGGCCATCGGCGAGTCGTCCGACGTAGAGTGCGGCTTCACGGAGGTGGTAGTCGCCCCAGAGGCACGATTCTCCTCGAGGGATCGTCGAACCCTCCGGCACATGATCCCAGCCATTGGGCCGGTGGTAGACGGCGTGCACGAGCAGGCCCTGGTGTTGGGGATCGGTCGAGAGATAGGGTTCTTCGAGCAGCGTGGCGAGTGTGGCGAGTCCGGCCTGCGTGTATCGGTGCGACAGGTCGGAGTCGGACTCCTCGAGCACCCGTCCCAGCCTCAGCAGTGCCTGGCAAGCGATCGCTGCGGCGGAGCTGTCGACGGGTTCGTGGTCGTTGTCGGGGTCGGCGGGTCGTTGGTCGTGTCCGGGCATCCGGGCCAACCCCGGCGCCCCGGTGTCCCAGTAGGGGACGCCGTCGGTGGGGGTCGATTCGATGTAGTAGTCACAGCTGGCCCGAGCCGTCCGCAGCATCATCTCGGCGATCGGCTGGCGTCCTCCGAGCGGATCGAGATCGGCATCGTCGAGCGAATCGAGGAACTCGAGCAGTTCGGCGTAGCCGAGCATGATCCAGGCCAGGCCGCGGGTCCAGGTGGTATAGGGCGAGTAGCCCTGCTGGGTCGAGGCACAGCGGTATCGGCCGTCGTTGGTATTGAAGAGGCTCTCGTGAGCCACTCGGCCTCGCACGTCGTAGCGGTCGCGGCCCTCTCCGAAGTAGACGTTGTAGCGGGCGGTGGTTCTTGCGTGAGCGACGAGCCGTTGCAGCAGCCCGATCGGCTCGTCGTGTTCACCCAGCAGCCGGTGTCCGAGCTGGTGGGCGAGTGCGAGTGAGCGGAGGCTGCGGATGGTGTCGGCGAACAGCGAGTGGGGTCCGTTGAACGAGTAGATGAACCCGTCGCCGTCAGCGGTGCTGCTCCAGCGGACCGCCTGCACGGCTCCGCTGACCTTCAATGCCAGCTCCCAGCCGGCCAACTCGGCGGCGGAGGCCTCGAATCGACCCTCGCGTGCGAGTCGCCAGAGATTGCCGTAGGTGCTGAGGTTGTTGAAGCCGTGGTCGTGGACTCCGACATGCGTCAGGTGAACGGGCATGTGGGCCAGAGTGTCGGCCCGGCCCGACTCCAGGAACCGTTCTTCACCGGTGGCGTCGAACTGCAGCAGGGCGGATCCGAACTGAAAGCCCTGGGTCCACTCGGTCCAGCCCCGTGACGTGTAGCGTCCGTCGACGGTGAAGACGGGCGCCCCGGTTGAGGGGTCGGCGTCCTGTCCGAGTTGATCAAGTTGGTCAAGTTGATCAAGCGCGGTGGCCGAGACGGACCAGAACCGATCGAGGTGCGGTTTGAGGTCCTTGGCGTTGCGGAGTGTCCCTGGGTCGATCATGACCCCTCACCCTCCTCGTGGCCTAGGAATCCGCCAGTGGTTCCTTCTTCTCGGTGATCACCGGCAGCGGGGGATCGGGATCGTTGCACATGTCGACGTTGAGCTGGGTGAACCCTTCCCATTCGCTCGGCAGGTTCTCATCGAGGAAAATCGCCTCCACCGGACACTCCGGCACACACGCCTCGCAGTCGATGCATTCATCCGGATGGATGTACAGCATCGATTCACCCTCGTAGAAACACTCGACCGGACAAACCACCACGCAGTCGGTGTACTTGCAGTTGAAACACGGTTCGGCGACGACGTGCGTCATATTGATCCCTTTGCAATTCCGTGCGGACGCGGCCCCGACCCCGGGAAACCGGTCACCTGGTCGACGGCGTGGGGTGTCTGCTATCCGAGATTCCGACGTTCGACAGCGGATCGTAGTGGTGCAGCCAGTCAGGTGTCAAGTGGCCACACACAGTGGCCGGTGCGTGTCAACATCGTGTGACAACACAGTTTATGTCGGCACAATCCAGACCCATCTTGCCTCAGGTCTGGGCTCTGACTACAGTTTCCGCCGGCGGGGGTCCGAGTCATTTTTCCAGCTTCACCCGTTGGGCGTCTGGTAATCCGTTGGCACTGACAGAAGTCGACCGCAGTCTGCTGGCCCGTTGCCTGGAACATCACCCGGGCGCCTGGCGTGATTTCGTAGACCGCTTCATCGGTCTGTTCGTGCACGTGGTCAACCACACGGCTCACGCCCGCAGCGTGAGGCTCACGTCGGACGACATCGACGATTTGTGTGCCGAGGTCTTTCTGGCTTTGCTGGCCGACGACTTTGCGGCGTTGCGGCGATTCCGTGCCCGGTGTTCTCTGGCGACCTACTTGGCGGTGATTGCCCGGCGAGTTGTGGTCCGCGAGATGGCACGTCGTCGCAAGGCGGAGGCCCTGGGCCACGTGCCGGCTCACCATGCGTCGTTGGACCAGGCCGGTTCGGGACCGGTCCACGAGCAGCGGATCGATGACAGTGACGAGGTGGAGTCGATGCTGGGGGGGTTGAACGAGCGAGACGCGTCGGTGGTGCGTCTGTTCCATCTCGAGGGCCGCAGTTACGCCGAGATTGGCGAGTCGCTGGGCATTGCCGAGAATTCGATCGGACCCACTCTGGCACGTGCCCGCGGTCGACTGAAGCAGCAAAACGTCGAGTCCTGAACCGGTGCCGGCAGCGGCCCCGATACCGCTACAGGCCGACGGTTTTCTCGCTCAACTCGACCCACAGCGGCCCTGTCGCGGCTATCTTGTTGACAGCGAACCGCGCTGCGGTTACAGGGGAGGGGAGCGGAGTTTGCGAATGCGGTGGGAAACGGTCCGGCCGTCAAGCGGCTGCTGCAACGTGGGGTGGAGTGTTGGAAATGCTATACCGTTTTCCAGCGGATGGTCGCAGGCTGATCTGGCCCGGGTGGTCTGTGCCACTGGTCGCTCTCGCCCTGTGTTTCACCTCACCACTATTCGCCCAGGACGCCACCGAATCCGAGCCGCAGGGCCGTTTTCTGGAGAGGGTCTACGAGGACGATCAGGGGCGTCACAAGTACCAGGTCTTCCTGCCGGCCGGTTATGACAAGCAGAAGAAGTACCCCACGATCCTGTACCTGCACGGATCCGAGGACTGCGGTCGAGATGGTGCGAAGCAGGTCCGTGCCGGGCTGGGCCCCTACGTGCGGGCCCGCGCGGCCGAGTATCCCTTCATCGTGGTATTCCCTCAGTGCGAGACGACTGAAGGTCTTCGATACCTCGAGCGATGGCAGGCCGGTTCGCCCGATGCCGTCCGCGCTCTGAAGATCCTCGACCAGGTCGAACGGGACTACAGCGTCGATCGTTGCCGCGAGATCGTGACGGGGTGGTCGATGGGGGCTTACGGAGCCTGGAGCCTGGCGATCGAGAACCCGTCTCGCTGGGCAGCGGTGGTTCCGGTTTCCGGTGGCGGTGATACGACCCGCGTGGCGGTACTCAAGGACCTGCCGATCTGGGTTGTGCATGGGGCCAAGGACCGGGTTGTCTATCCCGAACGCGCTCGCGAGATGGTGGCGGCTTTGAAGAAGGCCGGCGGGCGGGTGCGATACGACGAGCCGGAATTCGCCGCACACGGGGTCTGGCAGCTGGCTTACGACAGCGAGGCGTTGGAGAGTTGGCTGAAGAACCCGCGGCAACCGTTTCCCGGTGCCGAGGTCAAGCTGGTGGCTCGAGGCACACCGCTGCCCGCGGATCTGATGCCCTTTGTCCCGGTGGCTCACATCGGTGGAGCGGCCTACCTGCGAGTCGGCAGCAAGATGATTGACGCGATCGCCGCGGCGATCCCCACCGCCGTCCCCGATGACTTCCTCTCGGGAAAACTCGATCCGGTGACGGTCCAGGATGACGTCAAGGTGACGCTGAAGAAGAAGAAGAAGTACTACAACGAGGCGACTTTCGATGGGATTACCTACCGGGGGGAAATCTCCGCGGCCGAACTGTCGACTCGAGATGACGGCACGTTGCTCGTGCGGTTGACCTTGAAGAAGATCACGATCGTGATCGCGCGGACGCGGATCGTCCGAGTCAACCTCACCTCCAAGCGGATCAACGGCAGAACGCAGTTGGTCGAGAAGAGTCGAACGACCAAGGTGCCGGCCACCAGTGCCAGCCAGATCCTCATCGCGCACAAGAAACCCGTGCTGTTGGAATTCGTGGTCAAGCCGTCGGTGGTCGAGCGGCGGCTGAGCCTGGGGCTGAAGAGCACGAGCTTCAAGATTTCCGAGGATCAGTACGAGGTGCAGGGTCCGGAGGCGATCGAGACCACCGGGGCTACGCCGGGCTCGAGCTACCTCGATGCGATTGTCAGTGGACTGGCGGATGAGCGGGAGTTGGTGGTGAAGAAGATCCGCGAGTTGGTGCCGTCGCTGCTGACCGAGATGGAACAGCAACTGGCGGAGTCTGACGCTTTGGGCGTGTTGAGCAGTCTCTGGCCGTTGCCGGTCTTCCAGCCACGTATCAGGCTCTGGCCCGAGGCGCTGGTGCTCGACAAGAGTGGGCTCTCCGTCGCGATGGGCCTGACCGTCGCCGCGAATGACCCCTCGGCCCCCGTGGCCAAGCCGCGGGAGTTGGTCCAGGTCAAGGACCTGATCAAGCGGGTTCCACAAACTCAGATCCTGCAGCTTGGTTTTGCTCCGGACCTGCTCGATCCCCTGACCCGGATCGCGATCGGCGGAGGCATGGCGCGAGTCGATGTCCGCGACACACCCGAGCCTCTGGTCCAAAAACTGGGTGATCGGGCCGAGTTGTCGAAGGTGATTCCGGCGATTACCGCGTTGCCGTCGACGACCGAGTTGCGGACCGAGTTTGCTCTGACACAACCGATCTCGATCATTCCGACCGACGAATCGGCCTCAGTATTTCGTGCTCCGATGGGGTTCCGGTTCAGGATGCCCGGTGCTCGGCTGATCGTGTCGACCCGTAGCGACGGTGACTGGAAGCCTCTGGCGGTGTTCGACCTGGCGTTGGAGCACACGGCGAAATTGAAGCTGCTGAAGCTGCTGAAGCGTGGCCAGGCGGGTGGTCAGCCGCTGGAGATCAGTTTTCCGTCGCAGGCGAAGATCACGATGAGCGGCAGATTGTCTGCGGGGGTCGAGATCACCGACCGCAGGCTACAGACCGATCGGTTCCGCGTCCAATTCGAGAAGGCCTGGCGTGCGTTTGCGAGCAAGGCGCTGGAGTCGAAGATACTGGTCAGTGACTTTGAATTCGGCGACGCCACGTTTCCGCTGAAGGATATTGGTTGGTCGTCGCCGTTGATGTCGATCGAGTTCGGCCTGAACCGGAAGTAGGTATCGTCCCGGAGCGAGGGCCGTGGCGGGACGGGCGGCTGGTCTCGGGTTGGCAACTTGAATCGGCCCGCGAGGAGTGACACAATGGATCGGTGTCGGTCGCTCTTGCGGTCAAGTTGATCCAGAGGACTGCCGCCGCTACTCACCCTGGATTCGCCTGCTGTTGCGTAAAGGACACAGAGAATGGCCGTAAATCTCGTTGAAGGTCAGACCGTCGGAATCGACCTGGGCACCACGTATTCATCGATCGCTCAACTCGACGACGACGGCAACCCGCGGGCGATCGTCAATGTCGACGACCTGGACACTACCCCCTCGGTCGTCTTGCTGGGCGACGCTGAGCGTGTGGTGGTCGGGCCCTCATTTGCACGGATTGCCGAGGAGGCACCGGACCGGATCGTCGAGGCGATCAAGCGGGAGATGGGGAACAAGGACTTCCACGTGGTCTACCAGGACCGGAAGCTGACCCCCGAATTCGTTTCGGCCCTGATCCTCAAGAAGCTCAAACAGGACGCCGAGCAGAAGATTGGTCCGATCGGCAACGCTGTGATCACGGTCCCGTATTACTTCAACGACATCCGCCGCAAGGCGACCCAGGACGCCGGTCGCATCGCGGGTCTGAACGTGATTGACATCATCAACGAGCCGACGGCGGCGACGCTGGCTCATGCCTGGGAGAAGGGCGAACTGGGTCGGATGGACCTCGAGCAGACCGAGCGGACGATCCTGGTGTATGACCTGGGGGGAGGCACGTTTGATGTCACGGTGGTCCGCTACTCGCCGACGCAGTTCAAGGTACTGGCCACCGACGGGGACGTGATGCTGGGCGGGCTGGACTGGAGTCGGCGGCTGGTGGATCACGTGGCCGACGAGTTCATCAAGCGGTTCGAGATGGATCCTCGCGATGATCCCATCGGCCTGAGGCAGTTGACCCAGGACTGCGAGGACGCCAAGCGTCGGCTCTCCGAGAGTGCCCAGGTGCCGATCGAGGTCTATTACCAGGGCAACACGATGACGGTCTCGGTCACCCGGGGCGAGTTCGAGCGTCTGACGGCCGATCTGCTCGAGCGGACCAAGACCACGACGGTGCTGGTGCTCGAACAGTCCGGCGTCGGCCCCGGTGAACTCGACGAACTGGTCCTCGTCGGCGGTTCGACTCACATGCCGGTCGTCGAGAAGATGCTCACGGATATCTGTCAGCAGTCGCCCAACCGGGACGTGCATCCCGAGAAGGCCGTGGGTCACGGGGCGGCGATCCACGCCGCGATTCTGGAGGCTCGAGCCACCGGTGGCGAGACGCGGATGGGCAAGGCGATCATCAACCGGCTCCGCAGCGTCTCGACCTCCGACGTCAACTCGCACTCGCTGGGCACCAAGGTCACCGACCCCAAGGACCAGCAGAAGAAGAATCACATCATGATCTCCCGGAACACCGGGCTCCCCTTTGACGTCACCCGCAAGTTCGCCACGACCTCGGACAATCAGCAGCGGATCCACGTGACGGTTCTCGAAGGCGAGGTCGAGGATCTGGAGGCGTGTGCGACGATCGGAGACTTCTGGATCACCAACCTGCCGCCGGACCTGCCCAAGGGGTCTCCGGTCGAGGTGACCTATGCCTACGACTCCTCGGGTCGCATCAGTTGCACGGCCAAGGAATTGACCAGCAATAACGCCGCGTCGATCGAAATCGTCCGCGATATGGGTCTCGATGTCGACGGCGTGACTTCGTTCGAGGCCTTGGCCGAGGGATACGTGGTCGAGTAGTCCGGGCCGCTTCGGTGGGCGGGCTGTGGTGGGCGGGGTGGATTGGCGTTCGGGGAAGTCGAGACGTGCCACTGGATGTCTACAAGGACTGGCTGGGTATTTCCGAGGAGATCCCCCGGCCGCCGGACCAGTACTCGCTGTTGCGGCTGGTGATGTTCGAGGACGATGTCGAGAAGATCCGCGGCCACTACAAGAAGCTCAACGGCCACGTCCGCAAGTACGCGTCGGGGACCTACCAGCTCGAGTCCCAGGAACTGCTCAACGATCTTGCCAAGGCGATGCTGTGCCTGACCGATCCCGAGCGGAAGCGTGACTACGACGAGGGTTTGGGTCGTGTGTACGATGAGGACGAGGAGCAGATCCGTCCGACGATCGCTCAGACCCTGGTCCGCAGCGGAGGACTGAGCCGGGAGCAGGTCCAGGAGGCCGAGGATTTTTCCGATCGGCGAGGGCTTTCGCTCAGGGATGCCGTCGTGCAGATGAAACTGGTTGATGCCGAGGTCGCCGCCGAAGCCCTGGCCATGGAGCTCGGGCTGCCCTACGTCGACCTCGAACAACTCACCCCCGACGACTCGATCCTGGCCAAGATCCCTCGAGGCCTCGCACGTCGGAACACGATCCTGCCGCTGTTTGTCGACGACGACATGCTGCTGGTGGCATGTGTCGACGAACCGACTCACGATCTCGAGGACGAACTGCGGCTCCGCGTGGGCGTACCGATGCGGAGACTGATTGCCAGCCCGCTGTCGATCAACCAGGGCATCGCAAAGTTCTACGCCGGGCTGGAAGCGGATGAGGAGTCGGTTGCTGATGCGGGAACGGTGGCGAAGAAGAAGACGAAGACGAAGGCTGAGCGGAAGGCTGAGGTGGTGGTGCCGGGCAGTTCCGAGGCGAAGGCGGCCGAGTACAAGACGCGTCAGATCGGGATGATCCTGGTGTGCTGGAGCGTGATCGTGCCGGTGGTGATCGACCTGTTCGTGCTGCCCAAGTCGCTGAAGGTCTTTCAGATCATGGACCTCAGCCTGACGCTGATCGCCTCACCGATCCTGCTGTTCCTGGTCTGGAACAGCTATTTCCGCCGCAAGTAACGGCGGTTCAGCCACCGTTGCCCACGGAGTTGCTCCAGATGGCCCAGTAGATCCTCTTGTCGGCCAGCTTGTGGTAGCGGTCGACCAGTGGCCCGATGTAGTGCTGGTCCCAGGGTTGCTCGAGAGCGAGTCGGTGCACGTCTCCGGCGCGGAACCGTTCGAGGTTTCCTCCGAGGTTCGAGTAGAACTCGTCGGCGACCCGGGCACGTTTCTTGCGAGGGTTGTAGTGGGCCACGAAGAGTGTCGAGCCGACTTCTCCCTCGCTGCGGTGGACCTCGAGCACTTCGTACTTCAGCACGAAGGCGTAGTTGTACAGTCCATCGTTGGCGAGGAACTTCCCGGGCAGTTCGACCAGCTTCGCGGTGACTTCAAATCGGCCGGCCGTGTGCACCTCACCGGCGACCGCGGTCATGGCAAGCGTGTCGCGGGAATCGGCCGAGGCGGTTGTCGTGTCGGAGTTCCGTAGCGCGGTGGCGACTGCGATCGCGGCCAAGCCCGCGACGATCACACCCAGGAGGATGATTCTGGCTAGGGCAGGTCCCGACGGGCGACCAGTCGCTGCCGATTCGGAAACCGGCCCGTCAACCGGTTCCATCGCCGGCGTCTCGCTGTGGGGCATGTCGGGTCAATTCCAGCGAGTCTACCGTTTTGCGGTGACGTCGGTGTAGGTCCAGTGAGGTTCCCAGAGGTCCGGCAGTTTGAGCACCGGTCCCTCGTGGGCACGGGGGTGCAGTTTCCGCAGCGAGGGGCTGTTTCCGCCGATGATCGGCGCATCGGCCAACCTCATCAGTCCTCCCGGCGCCCCGGCTCGCTCGGAGCCGCCTCCGTCCTTGGGACAGCGAGTGAACACGACGTAGCGACCGTCGGGCGAGAGTGCTCCGCCATAGATGTGACGGTTGTCCTCTCCGTAGATCATGCGGCGTTTGCTGCCTTCGCCCGGTGCGATCCACAGCTGGGTCCACCCGTACCCCTGCTGGTTGCTGGGCCGGTTGCTGAAGATGACCTGTTTCGAGTCGGGTGCCCAGTCGGGTGTGCAGTTGCGGAAGCGGCTGACGACGTTCCATTTCCCGGTCACGACGTCCATGCGGACGATGGTCCAGAGTTCTCCACCGACGTTGGCGGTGCCGCAGAACCACTTGCCATCCGGCGACCAGAACAGTTGCTGGAAGTACCCGGCTCGACTCAACCGTCTCGTGACCTTCGAGGTCGCCAGGTCAATGACTTCGATTCCCTTGAGCGAGAGGGTGGAGATCTGTTTGCCATCGGGGCTCCAGCAGCCCCACGTGTGTTTCCCCAGCACACGTCCGTTTCGTGCCAGGGCATCGGCGATCACCAATTCGCCCTGGAAGCCCCAGCGGTCGTGGCTGATCACGGTGCCGGCCTTGATGCGACGGTACAGCATTCTCCGGCCCTCGGGTGACCATCGTGGAGCGGCCTCGCTCCAGTCGGGGGTATCGGTCAGTTTCCGCTGCCCGGATCCGTCGGGCCTCATCAGCACCAGGTCCCAGTCGCCACGCTTCTGCTTGATGCTGGCAACCAGGAAGCCCCGGCCGGCGACTTCCTTGCGGAGCGACTCGACGGCCTTCGCGTCGGCTGCTGTCGCGGGCGGGGCCTGGGAGAGCCCCCAGAGGGCCAGGGCGAGGACCAGCATGCGGGAGCTGCGAGGCATCGAAAGACTCCGTCAGGTGGGACAGCGATCGGCCGCCGCGAACCGCTCGGGAGACTCACACTAATCCATGCCACCGCGGCCTGTCCACCACCCCGGCGGCGGCCCGCTTCAGTCCGATTCGACGGAGTCGGTTTCGGAGCGCTCGTTCAACGCCGGAGTGGTCTCTTCGTCCTGCTGCCGGGCTCTCATCAGGATCTTGATCGGCACTTCGCGGAACGGCAGTTCCTCGCGGAAAACCCCCAGCAGGTAGCGTGTCCAGCTGGGTGAGAACAGCTGGGGGTGATTGCATTTGAGCACGATGGTCGGCGGGCAGATGTCGACCTGGGTGGCATAGTAGATCTTGGGCTGTCGGTTCTTCCGGCGGGGAGGCTGGTTGGCAGCGACCGCGGCTCGGACGATGCGATTGAGTCGCCCGGTGCTGACCCGCTCGCCAGCCTGCTTGAAGACCGACTGGGCCAGGTTGATCAACTTGCGGGCGTTGTGGCCGGTCTCGGCAGTCACGAACGCCACCGGCGCGAATCTGAGCATGCTGAAGGTCGTGATCAGGTACTCCGACCACCGCGCCATCGTCATCTCGGCCTTGAGCGCGAGGTCCCACTTGTTGACGACCAGCACGCAGGGCGTGTGCGATTCGACAATGCTCTCGACCAGCTGCTTGTCGACTCTCGAAATCGTCTCCTGCGAATCAAAGAACATCAGCACCACGTCGGCCCTGCGGATGCTCCGTTGGGATCTCACGAGCCCGTAGAACTCGATGTCGGTGGCGATGCTCTTGCGCTTCCTGACCCCGGGCGTATCGATGGCGACAAACGACCGTCCGTCCATTTCGAATCTCACGTCGATGCTGTCGCGGGTCGTGCCGGGCACCTCGCTGGTGATCACCCGTTCGTCTTCGGCCAACGCGTTGATGAAGGTGCTCTTGCCGACGTTGCGTCGCCCGACCATCGCCAGTTTCAGTTCCGGGTCGGCGGTCATCCCCTGCCCGCAGTCGGCCTCGTCGGGGTCCGCCGGCGGCAGCACCTCGAGCAGTGTCGCCAGCAGTTCTGAGCGGTGGCGGTGCCCGATGACGCTGGTGGCGACCAACGGGACGTCGATCAGTTCCAGGAACGCGGGAGCCTCTTGGTCGGTCCGAGGCGAATCGCACTTGTTGACCACCAGCATCGTCGGTTTCTTCAGCGGCCTGAGCCGCCTGGCGACCTCGCGGTCCATCGGTGTGATGCCCTGCTGTCCGTCGACGACAAACATCAGCAACTGGGCCTCGTCGATCCCCACCTGGATCTGCCGCTCGATCTGGTCCTCGAGCTGATCGGTGTCGTAGAGTCCGATGCCGCCGGTGTCGACCAGCTCGACGTACCGTTCACCAGCCTGGATCACGAAGGTGACCCGATCGCGGGTGACTCCGGCCGTCGGATCGACCACCGACACACGTCGCCGTGCCAGCCAGTTCAGCAGCGAACTCTTGCCGACATTCGGTCGGCCGACGATCGCGACGCGGGGCACAGGCATGGGACACACACAGCCAGGGGAGCTCTTCGGGTTGATAACTCAACTGTAGCTGATACGGGCCACAGGACAATTGCCCCGCGAGGTTATAGCAGGAGCCGGCTACCTCGCGTTGGCGGGGGGCAGGCGGGGGGCTCGCGGTCCGTTGAAAAACACAAGTTTGGGGATGGGACGGGGTCAGATCCGCCTTCGGCGGACCCACAGAAAGTCCCGCTCCACCCAGAACGGCACGCAGGCGGGGCCTGACCCCTTTTCAACCAGCACTCGTTGCAACTCGAAGAAGGGGTCAGGCCCCGCCTGTGAAACGCGACAGGTGGAGCAAACCCCGTTGTGGGCGGCGTCTGACCCCAGGGTCCGAGTTCTTCAACGGGCTGCTAGCGGTCGAAGCGATCCGGCTGCTGCTGGAACTCGGCCAGGTTGGCCTTCGTCGCGAACAGGTACAGGCGACCCTTGTACCAGGTGGCGAAGTCGAGTTGTCCCATGCGAGGACGTCGATGGCTGGCACTGACCAGGTCGGTGCCTCCGGCCACAGGCAGGTAGGCCTCGGGGCGGGCCAGGAACGCGGTGCGAGCTTTTCCTGAGGAGAACAGGATCATGCGTCCCCGATGCGTGGCGTTGAACTCGGGGCGTCCATCGACCAGTTCGCGGCGGTCTTTCAAGGCGACCGGGCAGAACCCCTTGAGTCCTCCTCGGTGGCGACGGCCGTTGATCTGTTCACGCTGGCGGAACTGCTTGAGAGTGGCCTGGACGTGAGTGGGATTGGGGGTCGGATGGAGGGTGGGACTGGGCTTGGGTTTGGGGGCCAGCTTCGGTGTGTCGAGGGCGCCGGGTAGAAACTTGACACTCGGCATCGGCGGCAGGGCGGGGGGTGCGGCCGGTGCAAGGTGTTCGGTGGGCGTGACTCTCGAGGGTGTTGCGAGGCCCTGTTGTCGGCGGTCGAGTCCTTCGAGTGTCATCGGCGGCATGGCCAGACCGTTCTGCCGGTATATCTCCCGAAGCTCCTCGACGACGGCGTCCGAGGGGGCTGGCTGGGGAGCCGGTGCCGGCCCGGCGGCCAGGCGTTTCAGCAGTGTCGGCACCGGGAACGTCAGCCGAAACGTCGACTGGGTCTTTTTGGCCAGCTTGGCTGTTTTCGACGTTTTCCGTGAAGGGTCCTCGGCAAGAGAGGGCCGTGTCAGGCAGGCTCCCAGGCAGATCCCCAGTATGGCGCCGCAGACGCTCAGCCACGTCCCCGTGCGTGTCGTCTTTCGAAGCATCGCACCCGTCCCCCTCGGCTCTGACTGGTCATTGCACGAGTCGAGATGGTGGCCGATAATCGGGCCATTCGAGCCGTGCGCGTGGTTGTGGCGTCTCTGCCTGGCCCGCGTCGTTTGACCGCGGTGGCAGCATCCGCTGTCGGTATCGACCCATGCCGCGCCAGCCGTACAGACTGGAACAACCGTTTTGATTGGGGTGAACCGAACCGCCGGTGTCGATTGTCAGCACCGGCGGAACCGTCACGACTGGATTAACCGGCAGAGTCGCCCCATTGTGTTGGTCTGATGTTGGGGAGCATGGAGAGGGAGCGTTGATGAGCGGCGCATCGTCGGATCACGAAGCGAGTCCCGCTTCCGCGGAAGCGGTTGAGGCGTCCTCGGGGGCCGCTGCCGATTCGCAAGACCGATCCGATGCCTCGAGTGGTCTCGGCGGAACCTGCTCGGGGCGGTCTTCGCGGTGTTCGCTTTGGTCGCGGTTTTGGCGAGTGACTCGCTGGGCGGTGGCGGTGCTGCTGTTGGTGTCGCTGGGAGTCAACTGGGGCCAGTACCGTCTGTGGCAGGCGACTCGAGGCGGTGGTCCTCGCGAGGTGCATCATTCGGGCGATGCCGACGCACAATACAAGCTGGCGGTGGTGCCGATCACCGGAGTCATCATGCCGCCGTTGACCGGCCGGGTGATCTCGATGATCGACCTGGTCGAGGAGGACGAGTCGGTTCGGGGCCTGGTGCTGGCGATCGACAGTCCCGGCGGCCTGGTCGCCGACAGTCACCAGATCTACCACCGGCTCGAGCAGTACCGCAGCGAGACGGGCAACCCGGTGACGGTCACGATGTCGCG
>Ga0310124_10000451_pt1 | contig 28534 bp, 28 predicted proteins | sample CB11b_AW_Bot5_MG_FD_203507 | JGI IMG/M metagenome (GOLD analysis project Ga0310124, IMG submission 203507) | Marine microbial communities from Western Arctic Ocean, Canada - CB11b_AW_Bot5 | ecosystem: Environmental > Aquatic > Marine > Oceanic | place: Canada: Western Arctic Ocean | collected...
AAGAGAATAACCTACGCGAGGAGATAGTAAGAGTGAAGAATTATGACTGATCCGATTGCTGATATGTTAACGCGTATACGAAACGCTACGGTTGCTCGGCATCAGCGTGTCGATGTGCCAGGTTCAAAACTCAAAATTGAGATAGCTCGAACCTTGCAAAAAGAAGGTTATGTTCAGGGATTCAAGGTATTTGAATCGGCGCAGAATAATCAAATTGCCTTAACGACGATTCGAATATTTTTGAAATATGGGCCACGAGGAGAGCGAGTGATCTCTGGCATTAATCGGGTAAGTCGGCCAGGGCGACGTGTTTATTTCGGTCGAGATAATGTACCAACCGTACTTGCCGGGCTGGGCTCGAACATATTAACGACATCACGTGGAGTAATGACTGGTCGAGAGGCTAAGGAGGCTGGGGTTGGTGGAGAAGTTCTTTGCAACATATGGTAGACGACTGCCTGGATTGGTTTAGGAATAACTAGTTATGTCTCGTGTAGGTAAACGACCGATTCCAATTCCTAAAGACGTTAAGGTGTCTATTTCTGTGGGCGCCGTGGACGTACAGGGACCAAAGGGACGTTTAAAACAGTACATTCCGCCTGGTATTGGTTTTGAACTTACTGACTCAGTGCTCGAAGCCCGTATCGTGGGTGAACAGTCTAACTTGAGCAAGTTTCATGGCTTAGCGCGTACTCTTGTTGCTAATGCTGTGAAAGGTGTAGTTGAAGGCTTCAGCCGCGAGCTTGACATCGTAGGTGTCGGTTATCGAGCTGATGTTAAAGGTGAGCAAGTGGTTTTTATGCTTGGTTACTCTCATCCAGTGGTTTTTGATATTCCAAAAGGAATTAAGATCAAGATTGATAAGCAGGCGCATATTGTAGTGACTGGAGTTGACCGTCAACTTGTTGGTCAAGTAGCCGCCGACATTCGTGGGCTCCGAAAACCCGATCCTTATAAACAGAAAGGGATTCGGTATACGGGTGAAGTCTTAAAGAAAAGAGTTGGTAAGACTGGTGCCTAGGTTGTGAAGGTATTTGATGAGAGTTAAGACTAAGAAAGATCGTCGTAATCGTGTTCGACTACGTACGCGTAAGCGCTTGCACGGGACAACTAATAGACCACGGTTAGTCGTATTCCGTAGTCTGGCACATGTTTATGTACAGGTCATTGACGATACGGTGGGAAGGACGATCGTGTCAGCATCAAGTATTGAGCCAGGTTTAAAATCGACGTTTGAGCAAAAGGTGCATGGTGGAAATGTCGCTGGCGCTCGAGTAGTCGGTAAGGTGGTAGCAGAACGTTTGATAGCTAGTGGTGTCTCTGAGGCAGTGTTTGATAGAGGCGGTTTTCTGTATCACGGACGTGTGCAAGCGGTAGCAGAGGCTGCCAGGGAGGCAGGGCTGCGGTTTTAACTAATCAGTTCAGCGGGCCGATGTGTCCCATTTTGAGACGTATCGTCAAGAGGCGCTGAGCAAGAAATACGCACCTGCGACAGATTTATGTTCAAGACGAGAGAAAAAATTGATCCGGCGAATTTAGACCTTCGAGATGTGGTCGTCTCGATTAATCGAGTAACTAAAGTTGTTAAGGGTGGAAAGAACTTGAGTTTTAGTGCACTCGTTGTCGTAGGTGATGGTCTAGGTTACGTAGGTTTCGGTGTTGGCAAGGCAAAGGAAGTGCCGTCTGCGATCAAGAAGGGTATCGAGGTGGCTCGTAAATCGCTGATTCGTGTGCCACTGCAAGGGACAACAATTCCGCATGTAGTGGTAGGTCGTTTTGGAGCGGGGCGTGTCTTGTTGAAACCGGCGCCAGAAGGTACTGGCATTATTGCAGGAGGAGCCGTTCGAGCGGTTGTTGAGTCAGCTGGTCTTCAAAATATTTTGACCAAGTCTTTAGGGTCGTCTAATCCACACAACGTAATACGCGCGACGTTCGCGGGACTTATGGAATTACTCGATCCAGTGGAGAATGCACGCCTTCGCGGACTGCCGGCGCCGCAGAATGAGCGAGTCGCTGTACCACCTGCAAAAACTGAAGGCGTTGAAACTATTTAAGTTATTAATAACAATGGAGTTACTGCTCGAATGGTAGCTGGTAAGACGCAATCGAAACGTGGTAAGAAAGTGATTAGCAAGCTTAAGGTCACTCAAATTAAGAGCACGATCGGGTTTGCGAAGGGACAGGCGCATGTAGTTAAAGGATTAGGCCTGAGGCGCTTGGGTCATTCTGTCGAAGTGGTTGATAATCCAGCAACCCGCGGGATGGTTCAAAAGGTGCGTCACTTAGTTAAAGTTGTAGAGGAATAGTGAGAGGACTTTTTAGGAAAACAGGACAGCTGTTATGAATTTGAGCGATCTTCAACCTCCAAAAGGAAGAACTCAATCTAAGAAACGGATTGGCCGTGGGCCAGGTTCTGGCACCGGTAAAACTGCTGGTCGTGGTCACAAAGGTCAGAAGTCCAGATCTGGTTATAGTCGGAAGCGTGGCTTCGAGGGCGGACAGATGCCGCTCCATCGAAGGTTACCTAAACGGGGTTTTCATAATGTGTTTCGCGTGGAGTACACAATCGTAAATCTTGATGATTTGAGTAAGAGGTTTGAGGCTAGTGCTGATGTCACTCCTGACCTTTTACGCACTCATGGTCTGATTGGCCGGTCTGATCGTCTTATTAAGGTGCTCGCACGTGGGGAAATATCTGTGGCCTTAACGATTCATGCTCATCGATTTAGTCGTAAGGCCACTGAGAAGATCGTTGCGGCTGGGGGCAAGGCTGTCGAGTTGCATCGAAGCCAACCCAAGGTTATTGAAGACTCTGGCGAAGAAAAATGATTGATAAGCTGAAAAGTATCTTCGCAGTTTCTGAATTGCGCAACCGTATCTTGTTCACGCTGGCCGTACTTGCGGTCTATCGTGTAGGCAGTGTGATTCCGACACCTGGGATTAACACGGAGGCTCTCGCGATCCTTGCTGAGCAGACAGCTGGTACGATGTTTGGTTTATACAACATGTTTTCTGGTGGCAATTTATCAAGGGTGACGATCTTCGCGCTAGGTATCATGCCGTATATAAGCGCCTCCATTATTATTCAACTTTTGACAGTGGTATGGCCGTATTTGGAACGATTGAAAAATGAAGGCGAGCTCGGTCGTCGTAAGATCACACAGTATACACGGTACGGAACCCTGCTTCTTTGCATAGTTCAGGCGTTAGCTATTGCTCTCTTCCTTGAACGACAGACCAATATCGCAGGTGGGCTCCCATTAGTCTACGAGGGAGGCTGGAGCTTCAGATTGTTGACTGTTCTCACGCTGACAACCGGTACGGTTTTTATCATGTGGCTTGGTGAACAGATTACTGAGCGTGGAATCGGAAACGGAATGTCGCTGATTATTTTTGCTGGCATTGTTGTAGGACTTCCTCAAGCTGTTATAACAACGGTTGACCAGCTTCGAACAGGTCAGATTGGGCTATTTAGGCTCATTGCATTGCTCGCGCTCATGATCCTTGTAATTGGGGCGGTGGTATTTATTGAGCGTGGACATCGAAGAGTCGTTGTGCAATACGCCAAGCGTGTAGTTGGTCGTAAAATGTCCGGTGGTTCAAGTACCCACATACCATTGAAGGTGAACACGGGCGGCGTGATTCCAGTTATTTTTGCATCCTCAATTCTTGCACTTCCGGCGACTGTAGCTGGTGTCTTGCCGTCGGGAGGTTGGGGGCAGGCAGTTACAGACCAGATGGCTTATGGGATGCCACTTTATTACCTACTCTATATTTTTGGCATCATATTTTTTGCGTACTTTTACACAGCAATCATCTTCAATCCTGATGATGTTGCAGAGAATATGCGGAAATATGGTGGTTTTATTCCAGGTATAAGGCCTGGTAAGCGAACAGCTGAACATATAGATACTATTTTGACGCGTATCACATTGGCAGGGGCGATTTATTTGGCACTTGTCGCAGTTTTGCCTGACTTATTGATTGTCGGATTAAATGTTGCTCCGATTCCCTTCATCGGCGATCAATTAGATGCTCTACTGCCTCAATTTATTACTCAGGGCTTGAATGTGACGTTCTATTTTGGCGGCACATCGTTGCTTATCATTGTTGGGGTGTCGATGGATACGGTTAATCAAGTTGAGTCGCAACTTATTATGCGGCACTACGATGGTTTTATGAAAAAGACTCGTATTCGAGGGCGACGCGGGTAAATGTGAGATGACGCGCAATATGGTTATGTTGGGGCCACCAGGGGCTGGTAAGGGTACACAAGCTGAGCGTTTAGCTGAAGACAATGGACTCCTAAAGATCTCTACTGGCGATATTCTTCGTGAGGCAGTGCAGTCTGGTGCTGAGTTGGGACAGTTGGCTAAAGCAATTATGGATAAAGGTGAATTGGTCAGCGATGAAATTATGATTGGCCTTGTTCGAGATCGATTAGCGCGTACAGATGCAAAGCCTGGTGTTGTTTTGGATGGCTTTCCACGCACTGTAGCTCAAGCGGTAGCCCTGGATGAAATTCTGGAGGACCGTGACGATTTATTTGTGATCGATTTAGTGGTGGCTGAAGAAGAACTGGTTAGACGATTAAGTGCGAGGCGTGTTTGTGGTCAGTGTGGAGCCACCTATCCCAGCGCTGGTCTTGATGGAAGCTGTGAACGGTGTGGTGGTAAGTTGGTCCAGCGTAGCGATGATTGCGAAAGCGTTGTTCGTGAGCGGTTAAAAGTTTATGCGCGAGATACACAGCCGCTGTTACATCATTATTCTGGTCGGCTTAATTTTGCTTCTATCGATGGGGCACAGTCGCCTGAGGCTGTTGGATGTGAGGTAAAATCCATAATTGAATCGAAGGCGACTGAGGTTTCACTTGAGGGGACGGCGCAGGAGTCTCCGCAATGATTGTCTGTAAATCAGCGAGTGAGTTAGTCCGTATGCGTACAGCGAATGCACTGGTGGCTGACGTGCTTGGCGCGCTCGAAGCGATGGTATTGCCAGGTGTGACAACCCTGGATTTAGATGCTGTTGCTGAGTCACTTGTTCGGGAGGGTGGTGCGGAACCGGCCTTTAAAGGATATCGAGGTTTTCCAGCAACAGTTTGTGCTTCAGTGAATGAAGAAGTTGTGCACGGTATTCCTTCAAAGCGTCTACTGAAGGCTGGAGATATTGTGTCACTAGATGTTGGTGTTCTCCTAGACGGTTTCTATGGTGATTCGGCGCTGACAGTTCCAGTTGGTGAAATTTCAGTTGCTGCAGCGAAGTTGTTAAGCGTGACCGAACAGTCATTAGAGCGTGCGATTTCAGCTGTCCGAGTAGGGGCACGCGTATCAGATTTGGGGTATGCCGTTCAGCATTATGTTGAGGCGAACGGTTATTCGGTTGTGCGAGAATTTGTGGGGCATGGGATTGGCGCCAAGCTTCATGAGGAGCCGCAGATCCCGAATTATGGTCAACCTGGTCAGGGTCCGAGGTTGGCTGAGGGTATGGTGTTAGCAATTGAGCCGATGGTTAATGTCGGGTCAGCAACTGTAAAGATTTTAAAGGATGACTGGACCGCTGTTACCAGTGATGGAAATCTTTCAGCCCATTTTGAACACACTGTTGCGGTGACTGCTGAAGGCGCAGAAGTTCTAACCCGTCGTTCTAGTGAAAGCAACCATGATGGTGACAATTTGAGTGTGACAACAACGGAACATGCTTCTATGTTTACTGTATTGCCAGAATCGTAATTATGTGGATGTAATTACAGTGATTAGGCATTGTGTAACAAAGGTGCTGAAATGAAAGTTCGAGCCTCGGTTAAGCGAATGTGTCCTAAATGTAAGATTGTTCGGAGACGTGGAGTTGTTCGTGTTATTTGTACGAATCCAAAGCATAAGCAAAGGCAGGGATAGATTAAGCTGGTATTGTCTTACAAGGTAATCTTAGGACGGAGTGAAAACTAGTTATGGCACGTATTGCTGGAGTTGATTTACCTCAGGCGAAGCGAGTGGAAATTGCATTGACCTATATCTATGGTATTGGCCAACAGCGATCAGAAAATATTCTCGAATCAGCTGGAGTCAGTCCAGATGTGCGGGTTAAAGATCTTACAGAGGACGACGTTCGTAAGATTAGTCGTGTCATCGAAGAACAGGGTCGTGTCGAAGGTGACTTAAGGAAAGAAGTCTCTATGAACATCAAGCGTTTAATGGAGATTGGTTGCTACCGTGGAATGCGGCACCGAAGGAATCTTCCGGTTCGAGGGCAACGTACACACACCAATTCGAGAACCCGAAAAGGTCCAAGGAAGGGTGCGGTCGCGAAGAAAAAAACGATGTGACACTGTTAACATTAAGGTAGAGGTTCCTGATAATGGCTAAGAAGGATGTCGTCGACGCAACGCTTGCGGAGGGAGTGAAACGACCTGCGAAGCGTAAAAATAAGGGAAAAAAGAGGGGTGAAAAGCGTGTTGTGCACCATGGCATTGCACATATTCAAGCCTCATTTAATAACACAATTATTACTATCACTGATGCTGAGGGTAACGTCGTGTCATGGTCAAGCGCCGGTGGTATCGGTTTTAAGGGTTCACGCAAAGGTACACCGTTTGCAGCGACTCAAGCTGCGATTAATGCTGGCAATGGTGCCAAGGGTGTTGGTATGCGGTCGGTTGAAGTTAAGGTGAAAGGGCCAGGTTCCGGTAGGGAGGCAGCTATTCGGGCTCTTCAGACTATTGGTCTGGATGTTCGCTTGATTCGTGACGTCACGCCAGTACCTCATAATGGCTGTAGGCCTCCTAAACGGCGTCGTGTTTAAGATTTTGTAGTTGAGATATTTTTTTTGGTGGGTTAGAAAAAAGGATAAGGACATAGCATGGCACGATACAACGGTCCGGTATGTCGACTTTGCAGGCGAGAAGGCATGAAGCTTTTTCTTAAGGGTGAGCGTTGTTATATGGAGAAATGCGCCATTGAGAAACGGAATGTTCCACCAGGGCAGCATGGCAAGACCCGTAAAGCAAAGTTGATGGGCTATGGTTTACAACTGAGAGAAAAACAGAAGGTTAAGAGAACCTATGGGGTTCTTGAGAATCAATTTCGTCGCTACTTCGAATCAGCTGATCGTCAACGTGGAATTACAGGCGAAACGCTTTTACAGTTGCTGGAGCGTCGTTTTGATAATGTTATCTATAGGCTTGGACTAGCGACTTCAAGACCTCAGGCTCGTCAGCTTGTTCGGCACGGACATTTTTTTATTAATGAACGAAGAGTCACGATACCGTCGTACTCTCTGGGTGTTGGCGACATTGTAACCGTGCACAAAAATAGTGCCAAGAAATTTTCGATTCAGCATGCGATCGAAGAGGTTAAAGGACGCGGTATTCCAGACTGGTTAATATTCGACGGTGATGAATTGTCTGGAAAAGTGTCGTCGCTGCCGACACGTGAACAGATCAATTTACCTGTTCAAGAGCAGTTAATTGTTGAGTTGTATTCGAAATAGAGGTTCGAGGCTGTAGTGCGAGGCTTGGGACGACGATCCCGAGCAAGAAAGGAATGATGTCGATGTTGTGGAAGGGTTTCCAAAGACCAAAGCGGCTCGAGTTTGAGCGTGAGACGTTAACCGATCAGTTTGGACGATTTTCGGCTCAGCCGTTCGAACGGGGTTTCGGGACAACGATTGGAATTGCCTTGCGACGGGTTTTACTTTCTTCGATTGAAGGAGCCGCTGCGGTGGCAGTAAAGATTGACGGTGTGCTACATGAGTTTTCGCCCATACCCGGGGTGGTAGAGGATGCGACGGATGTTATTCTCAATATAAAGCAGGTGCCACTCAGGATACACGTTGGGACGGCCAAGATACTTACGATCAACGTAACGAAGCCTGGGGAAGTCAAGGCTCGGGACCTTCAAACCGATGCAGATGTTGAGATTCTTGATCCGGATGCGCACATCGCGACAGTTGCAGAGGGTGGTGCTCTGAATATGGAGGTAAGGGTTCGGCGAGGACGTGGATATGTATCAGCCGATAAGAATTTTGATGAGGATTTGGGAATCGGTTGGATACCTATTGACGCTGTTCATTCGCCAGTCAAGAAAGTTAAGCATGAAGTTGAAGCTGCTCGTTTAGGGCAGACAACTGACTACGAGAAGATAACAATGGAACTCTGGACTAATGGCTCGATTGCTCCTCGTGAAGCAGTCTCTTTGGCCGCTAAATTACTTCGCGATCACTTAAACATTTTTATTAATCTTGACGACCCGGTTGAGCAAATCAGTGAAGCGCCGGTAGAAGTCGATGAGGTAATACCAAACGACAATCTTGAAAAAAGTGTAGAAGAGTTGGAGCTTTCAGTCAGATCATACAACTGTTTAAAGAATGCGAATATTGAAACAATTCGTGAATTAGTACAGAAGACCGAAGGTGAAATGCTGAAGACCAAGAATTTTGGTCGTAAATCACTGAACGAGATTAAGGATCTGTTGACCAGTATGGGACTCGGTTTGGGTATGCGGTTGGACCAACCAACAGAGCAGCTAGAGAGTCCTGGCGATTCCCTTGAGGTATGAGAACACATGCGTCATCGTGTAGCGCATCGAAAACTAGGTCGAACTAGTGAGCATCGTCATGCGATGTTGCGTAATCAGGCACAGTCCTTATTACGGCATGAGCGGATTAAGACCACTGTACCACGCGCTAAGGAATTGCGACCGTTTGTCGAGCGTCTGATTACGCTTGCTAAGCGCGGCTTAGCGAGTGAAGAGCAGTCAAAGATTGTGCATGCACGTCGTTTGGTGCGTCGAGAGATTGCTGATCCGATAGTATTGAGTAAATTATTCGATGGCATCGCACCCCGTTTTTCAGCTAGAGCCGGTGGTTATACGAGATTGCTGAGACTTGGTGTTCGTCGAGGTGACAGTGCTGACGTTGCCCAGGTGGAATTGGTGGGTAGCGAATACGTCCAGGATCCGATGAAGTCAGACAGTGAAGAAACAACTGTTCAGGTTAAGTCGAAAGGTGTGGGAGGTCGCTTGCGAGCAGCTGCGCAGCGCATGCGTGGCAAAGCGTCACAACCCAAAGATGATGAGGCCTCGATTTCAAATACTGCTGATAAAAAAAGTCGTCGTGCGTCTAAGAAAACTAAAGCTTCAGAAAAGACTTCAACCGATAAGTGATTCTTGTATCTAAATAGTCTTGTTGCAAGCTAGCGCACAGTCCTCATGCTAGTCTCCGTCTTCTGATTCGGGAATGCCTTCTTTTTTTGAAGCCGCGATTATCTTACCTTGAAGGTGAGTTGGCAGTTCTTCATATTTTAAAAATTCCATGTGATACGATCCTCGGCCACCAGTAGCTGAGGTCAACTGCTGCTCGTAAGTAAGCATTTCCGCCATTGGAACCTCTGCTTTGATGGAGGTCATGACACCTCGAGGTTCCATGCCACCGATGCGACCTCGGCGACTGTTGAGATCTCCCATCAAGTCACCAGCGAACTCGTTCGGAGCGTAGATTTCTACGTTCATAATAGGTTCTAATATAGTCGGTTTAGCTCGAGTCATAGCGTCTTTAAAGGCGAGTGAACCTGCGAGTTTAAAGGAGAGTTCATTTGAGTCGACTGGATGGAACGAACCATCAAAGACCGTTACTTTGAAATCGACAACTGGATAACCAGCTAGAAATCCTTGCATTCGAGCTTCGTTGACTCCCTTTTCAACTGCAGGAATGAACTGACGTGGAATCGAACCGCCAAAAATCTCATTGGCGAACTCAAACTCTGAGCCACGTTCCAATGGTTCCACGCGAATCTTACAGTCTCCGAATTGCCCGTGTCCACCACTCTGCTTCTTGTGTCGACCATGGGCCTCTGTATGCGTTGAAATCGTTTCTCGATATGGAATTCTCGGTAGGTTCAGGTTAACTTCGACACCAAACCTTCGTTTAAGTTTAGCTACGGTTACTTCAATATGGAGCTGGCCTTGACCAGAAAGAAGTAATTCATTTGTTCGTGGGTCTCGGTCGTACTGAATTGTTGGGTCTTCCTCTGTTAATCGTTGCAACGCGGTACTGATTTTCTCTTCGTCAGGGCGACTCTTGGGCTCAACTGCATAAGACAAGACCGTCTCTGCGTACTTGAATGGCGAAAAAGCAACCGTGTTGGCATTGTCACCGAATGTGTCTCCTGTATGCGTGTTTTTTAATTTTGCTACTGCACCAAGATCTCCGGCTTTAATCTCTGTTACGGTAGATTGAGTTTTGCCTTGCAGTATCATGAGCTGTCCTAGTCGCTCACTATCGTCTTTTGTTAAATTATGTATAGTGGTGTCAGATTTCAACGATCCAGACACTGCTCGGAACATTGTAATTTTCCCAGCAAACGGATCTGCGATCGTCTTCCAGACGAAGGCGGCATACGGATGAGAGTCCTTGGCCTCACACATCACGGGTTCGTTGCTTGACCGATCTACGCCAGAAAATGGTCTATCGGCTGGTGATGGCAGATAGGTGAGAATGCTTTCTAAGACTGGCTGAATACCAATGTTCAATGTTGCAGAAGTACAAAACAATGGAAACACTAGCCCGGCACGTGTTGCTGTTTTCAAACCTTCATTTAATTCTTGTTGGGTTAGCGTTCCCGCTTCAAAAAACTTTTCCATCAAGGTGTCGTCGGTCTCAGCGATTACCTCAATTAGTTTGTCGCGTGCTGCCTTGGCCTTTTCTGCGGATTCAGATTGGATTTCTTGCTTAGAGAACTTACCACTGCCATCGCTATTGAAGACAAGTTCTTGCATTGAAACGAGATCGATCACACCGTGAAAAGACTTCTCTTCGCCCAAAGGAAGTTGCACAGGCATCACCTTACGTCCAAAGACATCTTGAAGTGAGCCGAGAGCCCGTTCAAGACTTGCACGCTCGCGGTCGAGCCGGTTCAGTATTAGCAAACGCGGTAGGCCGAATTCGTGAGCTGTGTTCCATACTTTTTCCGTCTGCACTTCAACTCCAGAGACGGCGTCTACGACAATGACGGCAGCATCACTTATTTGGAGCGCGGCTTGTGCTTCGCTTAAAAAATTTGCCATGCCAGGCGTATCTATTATGTTGATCTTGTGTTTGCCCCATTCTACATGGGCGATACTAGCCGATAGCGTGTGTTTTCTAGCGATTGCTTCTTCGTCGAAGTCTGTCACTGTTGTCCCATCATCAACTTGACCTAGGCGATCAACCATTTCAGCGTCGAATAATATTGTCGAGGCCAACTGAGTTTTTCCAGATCCGCTGTGCCCAACGAAAGAAACATTTCGGATGCTAGGCGCGTCGTAAACCTTCATATGGTGTTACACTCCTATCCGTTTCGATTGTCCTGCAGGATTTTCCTGAGCAGACCCTTTAAACTCGCGGTTCTGTGCGGTCCAAGCCGTTGCTGGAAACACGTGGTATCTATATCACCAACGATAGATAATTACCACTCGTCGGTCACTGTAGAATACATTCGAGCAGACAATTAAGCAGAAGTCGCTTGAGAAATGCCAAAAATTAGGAAGGAGCTAGCCTGCACTTCCCGCGCATGAGAAATGAAGATAGAGTTAAATGTGAATAGGCTTATTTTCTGTCTTGACAGGGTCCAGGGGGTTTCTTACGATGCAGTGTTTCCCTTACGATGATCGTTATGTTTATTAGACGTAGAGAGATAGGGAGAGTATAGTGCTTGGTTTTGTTCCAAAGGAATTATTTTTTACTAAAGGTGTTGGTAAGCACCGCGAGAAATTAACGTCATTTGAATTGGCACTTCGTTCAGCCGGTATAGCCGCCTGTAATCTTGTTCGTGTGTCGAGTATTTTTCCACCTGGCGGTAAGATTGTCTCTCGTTCTGCTGGGACAAAACGATTGAAGCCAGGCCAAGTCACTTTTGTGGTGATGTCCGAAGCTGCCTCTAGAGAGCCTCATCGACTGATTGCTGCAACGATTGGAGTCGCAATTCCTCGTGATGCCGAATTGTACGGCTACTTGTCAGAGCATCACAGCTATGGGGAAAATGAAAAAACAGCCGGTGACTATGCTGAGGATCTTGCCGCTGAAATGTTAGCCACAACGCTAGGTCTCGACTTTGATCCAGATACAAGCTGGGATGAAAAGAAAGAGGTTTACCGTCTATCAAATAAGATTGTGCGTACGCAGAATGTTACGCAAACTGCAGTAGGTGATAAGAATGGCCTGTGGACGACGGTAATTGCAGCTGCTGTCCTTGTCGGTTGACGAGAGGTGTTTACATACAGGACAGTTGTTCGATAAATACGAAACTTCTCATCTTTCAACTTCATTGATGTTTAGCCTGTTTATCAAATATTCTGAGAGATTATGACTGAAAAGAATCGATGGCTACTTCTCGTTTGCACGCTTGCTGGACTCACTGCATCGACAGTGTCGGCATATGTCGGGCTGCAGTCTCGTCTCGACTCAAGTTATGCCAGCTTCTGTGACATCAATGCGACGATGAGTTGTACCGATGTATATCTCAGCCAATTTGGGAGCCTCTGGGGCATACCAGTAGCCTTCTTTGGCATAGTCTGGTTTGTATTGAATGCTTTGCTGATACTGGCAGCACCTCTGGGAACGAAACATTTTCAGGAAAGCGTACCGGGGTATCTGTTCGCTTGTTCGTCGATTGGTCTCGCAGTCGTATTTTACTTAGGCTATGCCTCATTGTTTCTGCTTGGCACAGTTTGTGTAATGTGTGTGATTGTTTATTTAGCTGTCATAGGGATCTTCTTGATTTCTGGTGCCACAACGCAGTTTAAATTGATGACGTTACCATTACGCATAAGTCGTGATCTGCGACAAGGGATGACCTCCCCGATTGCTTTGAGTATAGCTGGAGGATTTGTAGTGGCGACCGTAGTTGGTGCGGCTTGGCTGGGCGAGAATCAGGTTGCTGAAGGCACGTCTTCCGTTCGCGGTGCCGAATTATTATCGGAATCGGAGAGGGATGAATTTATTCGATGGTGGGAAGCTCAACCGCGTGTGGATTTGCCAATTTCGGCAGACGATTCCAGTGTATTGATCGTGAAGTTCAATGACTATATGTGTCCTCCATGTCGGCAGACGTACCTAAGTTATCATGGCCTCCTACAGGCGTACGAAGTAAGAAGACCTGGCGCTGTGAGGCTCGTTACTAAACATTTTCCATTGGATCCAGAGTGCAATGCGAGTACGCCCAATGGTATGCATCTTGCTTCCTGTGATGCCGCTGTCGCTGTGACGTTGGCCAAGCGAAATGGTCAGGATGCACGCCTCGAAGCTTGGTTATTTGATAATCAGGCAACCTTGTCTCCGGCTAGTGTGAGAGCGGCCGCACGAGATGTAGCGGATATTCAGGATTATGATAGTGAATATGCTCGTACACTGGAGGTCATTAAGTCGGACATCGCGTTGGCGAATAGTCTCGCCGTTGATGTTACCCCGACATTCGTTATCAATGGTGTGCGAGTGGCTGGTGGATTAACCGTACCGTATCTTGATGCTGCGATAGCGTATGAACTTGCTCGTAAAGAAATGAACGAATCTTGATGTAAGACTTAATAAAGTTGCTTAAATTATTTACGTGCGAGTTTCTTGTAAATATTTCCGGTATATTGTCACTCATCGTGACCTAGTTACGCATACCTAGTTGTTTTAGCGCGCGTTCGATTTGTTTGCTAGTTACGTCCTCAACAATCGTTGTAAGGCCGATGCCCGTTGGCAACACGAAATGTAATTTTCCTTGTATGATTTTCTTATCTTGTTTAATCGTATTGATAATTTGTTTGATTGATAAATCAGTGCTTGACGGCAGGGGGCCCATACGCCGAATCAGGGCACCTAGTTCATCGCAGTCTGTTATGCTGAGCACGCCACGTTTTTCTGCAATACTCGCCGCAGCTAGCATCCCGAAAGCGACTGCCTCGCCATGACGAAAACGCCGGTATTTTGTTGCCGATTCAATTGCATGCCCGACTGTATGACCAAAATTCAGAACGCGACGTAACCCTGTCTCTCGTTCATCTGCCTGGACGATTGATGCTTTAATGCGACAACATTTACTGATGATTGACATGAGTGCTCGTGGTTCGTGATTGAAAACCGCCGTAAGTTCTCGGTCTAGCTTCTTAAACAGCGGAGGACTTGCGATCATGCCGTATTTGATTACTTCGTAGAGACCTGCACGAAATTCACGACGTGGCAGTGTGTCTAACAATTGTGGGTCGATGGCTACTAGTCTTGGTGGATGAAAGGCGCCAATGAGGTTTTTGCCGAGTTTGTGGTTAACGCCGACTTTACCGCCGATAGAGCTATCGACTTGAGCCAAGAGTGTTGTTGGTACGTGAACGAGTGAAAGACCTCGTAAGAATGTAGCTGCAGCATATCCAGCGATATCACCAACGACTCCGCCTCCTACAGCAATGAGCACGGTATGACGGTCAGCTCCGGCTCGGATAAGTGCATCATAAATGTAATCAACCGTCTGCTGGCGCTTGTAGTGCTCGCCATCAGGGATCAAGATGGTTTCTGCGCTAGGTATAGCTCGGCCGATTGTTTGGCCATGGAGTTTCCAGACAAGTTGATTGGAGATAATGAATGGTCTATGTGACAAGATAGTTTCATGCAGCAGTGTCTCGAGATTGGCTATAAGGCCAGAGCCAATATGGACCGGATAGGTGTGACTGCCTGATTTGATTTTGACTTGAATAGGTTTCATGCTGAATCCGACTAAGAATAATTTAGGTGTTCGATGGTAGGATACAGCAATTCGCGCCCTTCGGAGCCCTCCTACGCTCGAATACACTGAAGGGTGCAGTAATTGTGAGCGGATCAACAAAAATTAAGGTGGCGTATCGATGGTGGAGAAAAACACTACATTTGTAAAGGAAATCACTCCTCAGTCAGAAGATTTTTCGAGGTGGTACCTCGATGTGGTCAGGAAAGCTGAACTCGCTGATTATTCACCAGTCAAGGGCTCTATGGTTATTCGGCCGTATGGCTATGCGATTTGGGAGTTGATGCAGAAAGCGTTGGATGATCGATTTAAAGCGACAGGACATGTTAATGCTTATTTCCCATTATTTATTCCGGAATCACTCCTAAAAAAAGAGGCTGCTCATGTTGAGGGCTTCGCTCCTCAAGTTGCTTGGGTTACCCACGGCGGTGATGAAGAGTTGGAAGAGCGGCTCGTTGTAAGACCAACGTCTGAAGCAATTGTAGGTACGATGTACTCAAAATGGATTCAATCGTGGCGTGACTTACCATTACTCATTAATCAATGGGGAAATGTTGTCCGATGGGAGAAGGTTACTAGACCATTTTTACGTACAACCGAATTTCTTTGGCAGGAAGGGCACACTGCCCATGAAACCGAGCAAGAGGCTGAGAAGGAGGCCTTGCAAATGCTGGGAGTTTATAAAGACTTCGCTGAACGTGAACTCGCGATGCCTGTTGTGGAGGGTAGAAAGAGCGAAAGCGAGAAATTTGCAGGTGCAGTGCATACATATTCGATAGAGGCTTTGATGGGTGATGCTCGTGCACTCCAGGCTGGGACTTCCCATCACTTAGGGCAAAACTTTGCAAAGGTCTTCGACATTACGTTTCAGGCTCGTGACAAGTCCGTACAGCACGTTTGGCAGACTTCATGGGGTTTGTCCACTCGTTTAATTGGTGGCGTTATCATGATGCACGGTGATGACAGTGGTCTAGTCTTACCACCTCGGATCGCCCCACACCAAGTCGTGATTGTTCCAATTCAGCGTGGAAACTGGAAAGAGACCGTTCTACCACACGTCATAGCTGTTGAGCAGCAGTTACGAGATGCCGGTATTCGAGTCAAACTTGACGACCGGGAAGCCTATACTCCAGGATGGAAATTTTCTGAATGGGAAATGCGAGGTGTTCCCTTGCGTCTGGAGATCGGCCCCAAGGATGTCGAAAAATCTCAAGTCGTGTTGGCCCGCCGTGATACGAGGGCTAAAATTTCGACGTCGCGAGACAACTTGGTGACTTCCGTCCAGACGCTTCTTAGAGAAATCCAAGATGGTTTATATGAACGAGCCTGTCACTTCCTGGAGCAGCGGACGATTCGCACAGAATCGTATAAAGACTTTACGGCAATGATGCAAGGAAGGCCAGGGTTTGTAATTGCACCGTGGTGTGGCGATCGGTCTTGTGAAGAGCGAATTAAGGCTGCAACACAGGCAACGATTAGAAATCTACCGCTTGATAAAATTGAGGTGAATGGCACGTGTATAGCGTGTGATTTACCAGCGCACGAAGAGGCTTATTTTGCGAAAGCCTATTGAACCGCTCGGTAGTGTCACTTCGTTGATTCATCGTCGAGGGAACGTTTCCTAAATACGTGGGCAATCAGAATACTTAACCCGTAAAGCATGATCATTGGCACTGCCATGGCCGTTTGTGTTACTGGGTCAGCAGACGGTGTGAGTATTGCAGCGATGATGAAAATAATTAGAATTGCGTACTTCGTGTTTTTGATAAGGAATTTTGGCGTCACTAGGCCGAGGCGTGCCAAGAAGAATATAAGGGTTGGCAGTTGGAAGACAATTCCCATGGCAAGGAGCATCTTGACGTAGAGTGAAAAGACCGGACCAATTTTTGGCAAGAACTCCATGTAATCCGTCGAGAAACCCGCAAAAAACTTCCAGGCGAGCGGAAAGACAGCATAATGTGAAAATAGAGCTCCCACGATAAAAAACATTGTGGAAAAAACAACAAAAGGGATCGCGAATCGCTTTTCGCTCTGAAACAGGCCAGGTGAAATAAAGAGCCAGACTTGGGTCAAGGTGTATGGTGTCGCCAGTACGAGACCTGCTAGTGCAGCAATCTTCATGTAGAGGAAGAAAGCCTCACCCGGTTCAGTGTAGATGAGTTTCCCGCCCTCTGGGAGCACCTGCTGCAACGGTATCATGATAAATTCGAAGATATATTTAATAAATCCAAATGCTATTAGGAACCCGGCGAGAATTCCCAGCACCGTGCGGACCAAACGTTTTCTGAGTTCATCTAGGTGATCCAGGAATGACATCCGATCAGCTGACGAATTATCGTCAGGATCGGTATCTCCTGGTGGTAACGGAGCGAGTTCGCCAGGGGGCTTTTCGGGCTTTGATTCCAATGCCATCGAGGATTAATCAACCACCTTTACGACTGACTCTTGCTTGGCGTAGCAGCCGTTGATGCAGAAGGTGTCTGACTTTCGTCGTTGATAGGATCTTTTTCAGCTATAGGATCGTTTTCAGCTATAGGATCGTTTTTTGGAGTGTTGAGCGGTGGTGGTTTGTGCTCTTCGACGCGGATCTCCTCCTCCAAGGTGTTCCTTAAATCGTTCGAAGCCCGCTTGAATTCACCGATACTCTTGCCAAGAGATTTACCAAGTTCAGGCAGCTTACGTGGTCCGAAAATAATTAAAGCAATTACGAATATGATGATAAGTTCGGGCATTCCGATTGAACCAAACATCGCCTGCCACTCCTTCGTTAGCACGTTTGACTGTTGTCGGCTTGAAGATCACAAATGATTACACCGACATCTATCGTAATTAGAAACCCGATAGCAGAACCCTCGGCATGAGGGTTTCCAGCACGTGCAAGTAACTGATTACATTATAGATACGTCCGGTTCCATGGTCAAGCCATCTGGTATCTGTCAGGGCTTGGAACTAATTGTTGGATAGGGGCTTATCTGTTAGTATCGAATTTATGAGAATGCTCGGATTTTCCTCCCTTGCGGTCTGGGCTGTGTTCCTTTCAGCGGTCACAGGCGGTTTATTTGGTGGGCGAGTATTAGCAACCCAAGACCGTAGTTTCGAAAAATATAAAGTTTTTGCGACAGCTCTGTCAGTTATTGAGGAAACCTACGTTGGGGACGTGGGCTCCGAGCGCCTCGTGTACGGTGCTATTAACGGAATGCTTCAAAAACTCGATCCACATTCGAGTTTTATGGATCCTCGTTCGTACTCGCAAATGCGTGAACGACAGGAGGGACGTTATTATGGCCTCGGCATCACGATCCAGGTTCGTAATGGTGACATCTCTGTTGTCTCACTATTCGAAGGGTCGCCCGCCTATCGACAGGGGATTCGACGTGGTGATGTCATCGCGAGGATTGAAGGAGAGGATGTCAAGGGTTGGACTAGTGATGAAGCAGTACGACGGTTGCGAGGTCCTAAAGGATCGACGGTTAACATCTCCATTCGCCGCGAGGGCTACAACGAGCTAATTCCACTTACGGTCGAACGAGATGAAATTAACATCCCCACTATTCTCGGTGCTTTCATGGTTAATGGTTCGACAGGATACGTGCGTTTACGTGATTTTTCAGAGACGACTGATCGCGATTTAGGTAATGCATTGCAGGACTTGTCCGATCAGGGGATGAAGCAGTTACTGCTCGATTTAAGGAATAACCCCGGTGGACCACTTGACCAGGCCATTAAGGTGGCAAACCGATTCCTCGCTCGTGGGGATATGATTGTTTATACACGTGGGCGAATTCAGAATTCCGACCAGGATTATCATGCCAGAGAAGACAGTGATTTTACTGAGTTGCCATTGGTAATACTGGTGAATAGAAACAGTGCTAGTGCTTCGGAGATTGTTGCCGGTGCGGTGCAAGACCATGATCGTGGCTTAATCGTTGGAGAAACAACGTTTGGAAAAGCCCTGGTGCAATCAGTCTACCGTATAAGCCAAGGAGCTGGACTTGCTCTAACGACGGCACGCTATTACACGCCCAGCGGACGACTCATTCAACGTCCGTGGGACGGTGAGTTTTCTGAGTATTTGACTTACTCTCTTCGTGAGCAAGAAGTGGAGCGTGATCATGAGATCTCTGATTTAAAGTACACGTCTGGGGGTCGTCAGGTCTATGGCGGCGGCGGCGTTGAACCGGATTTTTTTAAGCCTGGCCCTATAGAGGGTTTTGTTCCAACTGAGTTCGGGAGATTACTTTACGCTCGGCAGACCTTTCCTCGTTACGCGCAAAAGTACTCCGCATATGGCGACACGCGTATTACTGCGACGGCGACAGGCCGTGAGACGGTTTCGCGAGGTTTTGAAGTGTCTGATGCGGTGATGCGTGACTTTAAATCGTTTTTGGGTGGTGAGCGGATCTCGATTAATGAAGAATCATTTCTGAGTGATAGATTGTTTATCCGAAGCATGATTCGCTATGAAATTGACCTGGCTCTATTTGGGATCGTCGAAGCTCGTCAAAGGTTGTTGAACGACGACCCACAGGCTTGGTATGGCCTCGGCCTGTTCAAGGAAGCCCAGGAACTTTCGCTTTTATCGAAAAAACAGACTTTAGTGAACCCCTGATACATTCTGTAAACCCAGCCATCTTTCGTTTCACAAGCCTTGGCGGTAGCTTTGGACTACAATATTTTGTGGGGTAAATTACTCTTGCCCCAAGGGGTAGCACCTTGGTACACTTAGCTCAATAAAAGTATGTCAACGGGGCCTCCTTCGTAGATTCAATAATGAGGGGATGGAGTTCACCGTAGTTGACGCTAGATATAACGGTATTTAGCAGTTGTAGGCCGGTGGTGATGGATATGTGCCTCCCTCGGTGGAAGGGGCGGCAGTTAGTGGTCATTTTGCAATATGGCACCCCTCTAGGTTGCGATGAAGAATTCCAAGCCGTTCGTCGGCGTTCGATTGCGTCTGACTGTACGGCTATTTTTACGTACGCGGATGTTTAACTGGCTTGGCATATTTATTTGGTGAGGAGTCAAGGGAATGCAGCAAGGTATTCAACTGCACAACCTGGAGATCTCTGGTTTCAAAAGCTTTCCAGACCGTTCTGAATTGGCATTCGATCAAGGTGTAACGGCTATCGTCGGACCAAACGGATGCGGAAAGAGCAACTTGGTCGACGCTATTACCTGGGTGCTTGGTGAACAGAGTGCCAAAAGTTTACGGGGCGCCAGGATGGAGGATGTGATTTTCAGCGGTAGTGATGGCCGCAAGCCGAAATCTGCAGCCGAGGTCAAACTGTTATTGAAAGGCGTGGTTTCTGCCAGCAATGGTAAAGGGGTTGGTCACAAGGTCCCTGTTCCAATTGAGCACAGCGATGTGCCGGCCGTGACTCAGGATACGGAATTAGCGGGGGTTGGAGCGCGTGATGTCGTTGTTTCAAGGCGCCTCTATCGTTCTGGTGAAAGTGAATACCTCATTGACGGAAAAGTGTGTCGCCTTCGTGATGTTCAGGATCTCCTGATGGATGCGGGTGTTGGCGTTAAGGGCTATGCGGTCATCGAACAGGGCAAGATTGGACAGATTTTAAGCGCACGCGCAAATGATCGTCGGCTCTTGATAGAAGAAGCTGCAGGTGTAATGAAATATAAGAGTCGACGTCGTGCTGCCGAGTTAAAACTAGGCGCAGCACAGCAAAACTTGGTTCGCGTTGATGATATTGTCTACGAGGTTCAGAAGCAGCGGAATGCTTTAAAGAGACAAGCTGCAAAGGCTCGTCGATATCGACGGTTGCGTGACGAATTACGTAAATGGGAGAAAGTTGGATTTTCGCAGCGATATCGGTTGTTAGGTGAGACAGTAGAGGCTGCGCGTCTCGAACTTACGGAAGCACGTTCCCGAGAACAGGCCGCTGCAGACAGTTTCTCCCAGATCGAAACGCGCCAACAGCAGTTGCGTATCAAGTTGGCTGAAAGTGAAACTAAGGTCACTTTCAATCGTGACACGGTGCATGCGTGTGATGTTGATATTAAAAAACGGCAGCAGCAGATCGAATTTGATAAAGAACAGATCTCAAATTTAAATGTAACGTTAAAGGAATTACGTAGTGAAGTCGGCAATCTCGAATTACGTCAAGAGCCGGCGCGTATCGATCTTACGGAACGTCGAAAGAACGCTGATTTAGTGAGATGTGAGCGAGATAAGGTTGCTCGGCAATTGTCGGAAGTTGAAGTTGAAAACCTAGGGATTCGGCAAGCTGTAGAAGATAAGGAGAAAGATGTTGAGGCGCGCCGAAGTGACGTGTTCTCAGTTATTAATACTGCGACCACGCTGCAGAATACTTTAGAGCACGCAACAAATGCCCAAACGAGACTTTTTGATGAATTGACTAAGATTGATATCGAAAATCAGGATGTGAAATCTGAAACTAAGCAACTCTCAGCGACACATCAAACGAAGGTTGGAGCACGTGCTCTTGTGCAGAAGGATCTAGGTGCAGTTTTAGAAGCTTATGGCAAGTGTCAACGTGAACTATCTACGGTTTGTGAGCAACATAGTGCCTTGCTTGACCAGGCTAATACATCTGATCGCGATATCGCGACTCTTACAGCGCGTCTGCAGTCTCTCGAAGAATTAAGTGCGGCACGAGCCGGTTACATTGACGGTGCACGGTTTATCCTTTCGCAAAAAAGTGAAACCATTCCTCATTTGGGATCAGTTGCTGATTACGTCAACGTCGCTCCTGAGTACGAATGTGCTGTTGAAGCTTGTTTGGAAAACTTGTTGCAGTACGTTTTAGTGTCTCGGCATGTTTATGCGACGGAGTGGTTGGAGTACATACGCAAGGAAGAAGCAGGTCGTTGTGGATTTCTGGTGGTGGATGATTCACCTGTAGAAACTGAACAAATTGAGAATATAACGCCTGCAGAACTCTTGTCGGTGGAATCTGTCGTTAAAGTTGAAGGCCCATACGCAGCGGCTATCCGTGAAGCCATTCGCGTAGTCGCTGGCCAGGTTGCGATTGCTAAAACTCCTGAGCAGGCGATAACGGTTGCCGGTCAGACAAGCCAACAGATTGTGACATTGTCAGGAGATATTTTCAGTGGTTCAAGATTGGTATGTGGTGGAGGAAAGACTGCGGCGCTTGGGATACTGGCCACTAAACGAGAAGTGAAAGAGCTACAGAGTAAACTGCTAACTATGCGAAGGAAGGCAGAGGTCATCACGGCCGAACTTCAAACACTCAACTACGTGCGGGTCGACCTGGAGTCAAAGATTGAAGGATTTGACAGAGATCAGAGAAAGCATGAGAAATCATTACTTGAGTATGACTTTCAGCTAGGCACCTTGGGTAACGAGTCGTCCCGCCTTCAACGTAAACAAGACCTTCTGAATGTTGAACGGCAGAAAACTGAAGAAGAACAACAGAGTATTAAGACTCGCCAGAGTGAAGTCCAAGAATCGCTTGAACAGATAGATCTAAAAAAACGGAAGGCAGATGAGCGGTTGACGCTGGCCCAACAAGACTTGTTTCAAGCCAAAACTGAGATTGAAGTGTTGAGACAACGGCTTGCAGAGTCTAAGGCTTCCTATGCAGCTTTGACAGAGCGATCTGCGGCAACCGAGACTGAAGTGCTACGGCTCAAGGAATTAGTAACAGACCTTGAGGCAAGGTTAGCAGCACAAACGGAAGCAGTGGATCGGGCCGAAGCTCGATGTGAATCGTTACACTCTGGTATTGAAAGTGCTGAGAAAGAATTGGCCAGAGAGGTTGCAAATTTTGATTTTCTTCGTTCTGCTGTGAAGTCAGGATCCGACGAAGTATTGGAGTTACGTCGCGATTTTAGCGGCTTGGATGAAACTATTAGAACGTCCCGATCCGAACTCGATGAGATTCGCGATAAGGTTGGTCAATTCAAGGTTTCTTGTGCCACAGCGGAGGCAGATTTATCACATTTGAGTAACTCCTGCTTTGAAGCTACCCAACTGGATCTAGACACCGTTGTTGCTGAGGTGGCCCAATTGGAGTCGGACGGTGCGATTCAGTCCGATATTGACACGGCTGAAGCTCATGATGATCTCGAAGAAGAGTCTGATTTTTTAGACACTCAAGCCATTGATGATAGCGTAGGCGCCAACTTGCATCTCGATAGCGAGAGTTCAGAGTCTTCGTCTGAGACTCGTCCACTAACTGCAGATGAAATGACCGTACGAATTCGTTCGAAAATCGATCGACTAGGTGCCGTGAATATGATGGCTATTGACCAATTCGATGAATTGGAAACTCGGCATGCCTTCTTGACTTCGCAGCAACAAGATCTCCTAGACTCGATTGCAGCAACTACCACTGCTATCAAAAAGATTAATAAAACCACTCAAGAACGTTTTCAAGAGGCGTTCGAAGCGATTAACACGCACTTTCAGTCTACATTTTCGACTTTATTCGGAGGAGGGCGGGCTGGTTTAGTATTACTTGACGAAGCTGATGTTCTCGAAAGTGGAGTAGATATCATTGCACAACCACCCGGAAAGCGTTTACAGAATGTTCAGCTGCTTTCAGGTGGGGAAAAGCGATGACTGCTATGGCGCTTATGTTTTCGATTTTTAAATACAAACCAAGTCCATTTTGTCTGCTTGATGAAATTGACGCACCACTAGACGACGCAAACATTAGCCGCTTCATTGATATGCTGCGTGGGATGCAAGATCATACCCAGTTCATTTTGATCACACATAACCGCAAAACGATGGAAATTGCTAATCGTCTTTACGGGGTGACCATGGAGGAACCTGGCGTGTCCAAACTCATCTCAATGCAGGTTAACTGAGAGGCTCACTACAGGCCTGATAGCAGTCGTTGAATAATTCTTACTTATCTTGTTGAAGAGTGAACGAAGATAAAGCTACTAGGTATCATCGTCTACGGCGCCGCGCATCAATATCTTCACTTATCACTAGTTTCTCTATGCTCCTTTTCCTAATCGGATCTGGAAGTAATGAGATCATACGTGATATTGCTCTAGATTTTTCTGCTGTTGTGGTTGCACCGTCTTTTATTAGGCCTATTGCTGTCGCTTGTTTGTCTGCAATCGCTTTGATTGTGCTCCATGAAGTACTAATGCTGGGACCACACCTCTACATTGTGAATCTTGAACGTCGATATGGATTGACCACAGTTTCTCTTGGAGCATCAGTTATTGATCATCTCAAGGCCATGATTTTCACTCTTCTAGTTACTTCGCCTGTTGTAGCAATTGTTTACATCACCATGCGAGCCTGGCCTAGTTTATGGTGGCTGTTTACTGGGATTCTTTGTTCACTTGTAATGGGTAGCGTGATGAGAATAGCACCAGCCGTGTTGTTCCCGCGACATACACGCTTCGTACCAGTTGATCGTCATGTTCTGTGCCAACGTTTAAAAGATCTCTCCAAGCGTGCTGGCACCACCACGCTTGGAGTGTATGAGCTTCGTGTAGGTGAAAGAGATCGAAGAGCTAATGCGACAGTCGCAGGTTTTGGTGATACTTGTAGCATTTTCCTTTCCGACACACTCATACAGAATTACTCGGATGACGAGATCGAGGTTGTGTTAGCACACGAGCTGGCGCATCATTTGCATGGCCACATTTGGTTTAGTCTAGTTTGCGACTCTTTAGTTCTGCTTGCAGGATGTTTTAACGCATCAGTGGTTTTATCTATATTTGTCAAACACTTTGGATTACAGAGCATTGATGATGTGAGCGGGTTACCGCTGCTCGTGCTCGTGGTTGGTCTAACTGTGCTGTCTGGTCAACCGATCAGCAACCTAATATCGAGATATCAAGAACGACTTGCCGATCGTAACGCACTGGAAATGACTAGGAAGCCCGCTGCATTTATATCTGCACTTCGGCGTCTCTGCACCCAAAACCTTGCTGAGTATCACCCATCCCGTTTAAATGAAGTTCTTTTTCATACCCATCCGTCCGTTGCTCATCGGATTGCAGAAGCTCAGCGTTGGGCTAAGCTGGAGGGCCAAAATGTGACGAATCAGGAGGCGGGTGGTTGATTAGTACCAAGAAGCGTGTGTCGAAGGACCATTTCTCAAGATATGCTTGGAGAAGCTCTCTTGGCTTAATCCTTGTTGACTGACTGTCCGTCGCTTTCTTGCTCTTGTAAAAGAGCCTTGCGACTGAGTCGAACTTTTCCTGAAGGGTCAACGTTTATCACTTTAACAAGGATGCGTTCGCCGTCCTGAAGCTCATCACGAACGTCTTTAACACGATGATTTGCGATTTCCGAGACGTGCAGTAGGCCATCGATTCCAGGCATTATTTCTACAAAAGCGCCGAAGTCGGTGATGCGTTGCACTCGACCCATATATGTTTTGTTGAGCTCTGGGCTAGCTGTGAGTTCTTGGATAATATCGATTGCCTTCTGAGCTGAAGATTCATCAGATGACGCAACATTTACCTGTCCGTCATCTTCGACATTGATTTTGACACCTGTACGCTCAATGATGCTTCTGATCATTTTTCCGCCTGGGCCAATGACATCGCGAATCTTATCTACCGGAATCTTGATCGTAACGATTCGAGGCGCAAGCGTTGAAATGTCTTGCCGAAAAGCTGGTAAGGTGCTTCTCATTTTATCTAGAATGTGCAGCCTTCCAACTCGTGCCTGCTCAAGTGCCTCACGCATGATCTCTGTAGTGATGCCAGCGACCTTAATGTCCATTTGTAGGGCAGTTATACCTTTTTCGGTGCCAGCAACTTTAAAGTCCATGTCGCCATAATGATCTTCAGCTCCAGCGATGTCACTGAGAATTGCGTGTTGCCCATTCTTCTCATCTAAAATTAGTCCCATGGCAACCCCTGCGACAGGTGATATCAAAGGTACGCCGGCATCCATTAAGCTGAGAGTAGAGCCGCACACTGTGGCCATTGATGACGAACCGTTTGATTCAAGAATTTCCGATACGTTACGCATAGTGTAGGGAAACTTATCTTCATTTGGGACCACGGGTGTTAATGCACGTTCTGCAAGAGCACCGTGTCCTATTTCCCTACGTCCAGGGCCTCTTAGAAATTTTACTTCGCCGACTGAAAAAGGAGGGAAATTGTAATGCAACATGAATCGCCGATAAGTTTCACCGGCCAGCGTTTCAATTTTTTGTTTATCGTCACCAGTGCCCAAAGTGGTTGTAACTAAAGCCTGCGTTTCACCTCTTGTGAACACCGCTGAACCGTGGGTGCGAGGTAACACACTAACCTCAGACGAAATTGGTCGAATTTCGTCGAACTTTCTTCCATCTAAACGTATCTGACGCTCAAGTATTTCAGAACGTAGCACTTGTTCATTGAGTTCGTTGAATACTTGCTTGGCATCCGCGTGCAGATTTGTATCGCCTTCTGGTAAGGTCGCCAGTAGGTCATCAAGAACTTGGCCAACTTGGGCGTTGTTCTCGATTTTTCCCCTGATGCGCATTGCGTCAGTTAATGGATTGAGCACTTTCGCCTCAATCTCACTTCGTCTCTCAGGAGCTATTGTATGTGGCTCGACTGTTAATTTCTGTTTGCCGACCTCGCCTGCCATCGTGTCAATCAACTCGATAATTTGTTTGATAACGGCATGACCCTTATCGAGCGCTTCCAGGATTTGACCTTCAGAGATTTGCTCAGCTCCGGCTTCAACCATTACGATGGCATCCTTACTACCAGCTACAACTAGGTCGAGGATACTGTTTTGTCGTTCTTCGTATGATGGGTTGATTACGTATTCACCTTCTATTAGACCGACACGCACTGATGCGATAGTTTGTGTAAACGGAATTTTTGAAAATGAAAGTGCTGCAGAGGCGCCCGTGAGAGCCAGGACATCAGAATCGTAGTTGGTATCTGCTGAGAGGACGAAGGCAATGACTTGTGTTTCGCGTTGCCATCCTTGTGGGAATAGAGGGCGAAGTGGTCGATCAATCACTCGACTTGTGAGCGTTTCCTTTTCTGTCGGTCTACCTTCGCGCTTGAAAAACCCTCCTGGAATTCTGCCTGAGGCGTATGCGCTTTCCTTGTAATCCACTGTTAATGGAAGGAAATTAATGCCTTCACGTGCGGTAGATGCGCAGCAAGCAGTGACTAACACCATGGTATCGCCGTAACGGACCACTACAGCACCATCCGCCTGCCGAGCAAGTTTTCCAGTTTCGATCGAGAAAATCTCTCGTCCGATTTTCAGATCACGTTTGTGCATAGGTAAATCGCCTTTACTGATGCTTCTGGGAAGTGACGAACTTCACGGTTGTAGAGCTTGTCGGGATGCTTTCACTAGGTACTCTAGCAGATACTACTTACGAATACCCAGCCTTTGGATCAGATTCGCATAACGGTCCAAATCTTTCCGCTTAAGGTAATCTAGTAGGCGCCGCCGTTGTCCGACAAGTTTAAGTAAGCCCCGTCGTGAGCTATGGTCTTTCGCGTTTAACTTGGCATGCTCCGTTAGATAACTAATGCGTTCGCTGAGCAGTGCGACTTGCACTTCTGGTGAACCTGTGTCGCTATCGTGGGTGCGATAGTCACCGATCAAATTTATTTTATGCTCAGGTTGCAAAGCCAACTCAGCTACCTCCATGCACAGTCTATATTCAAGCGCGAAATGTAGATTGACGAAGTTGAAACAGACCGAGCCTTATAGATTTGTTTTCTCATTTTAAGTATTCATTTTAGACCAGAACAACCGCAGGATGCAAAAGCCCTCTCGGTTTAGGCTGGGCGAGTGCGATAAGTGAGCCATCTTGACTTAGCACTCTAATCCAGGTTGTGGAATGCACAACTCCTGAAGTGGAACTGTCCGAAATTGACAGCGTTCCATTCGAGATGTCTCTCTCTAGGAGAAGGTTTCCATGTGCAGCACGTGTTTGACCACGCAAAGTTAGCGTAACAGATGGTAAATGCTGCAATAGTTTTGAGAGTGGGATGATTTGTGTCAGTGCAGCCACACCTTGTTGTTGAATCTCAGAGATCGAAATTGCAGTTTCAAGTCCAAATTCGCCACTTCGTTCTCGCCTCAGTTCTTCTAAATAAGCTCCGCAACCTAAAGCTTGCCCGATGTCGTTTGTTAAGGATCGCACATAGAATCCAGGTGAGCAAACCAGGCGAATTCTGAGAAAATCGCCAGTGAATTCAAGCAAATCAAGACGTTCAACATGCACGTCTACCGGTTCTGGTGTGATTGGGCGTCCTTGTCTTGCCAGTGTGTACGCTCGGCGCCCTTCAATTTTCTTTGCTGAAAACGTTGGTGGAGTTTGTGAAAATGATCCGGTGAATTTATTGAGAACGTTTTTAACACTATGGCGGTCCACTAACAGACCAGTCCGAGATTCGAAACCCATGATTACATTGGAAGTCGACTGCTGTAACACACCAGTTCGATCAAAGGTGTCAGTCGAGGCGCCAAGTCGTATTGCAGCTTCGTAGATTTTTGGTGCGCTTGATAGAAATTTTGCTAAGCGAGTCGCTCGTCCAATAACAAGCGGTAAGATCCCTGTAGCTAATGGATCGAGAGTGCCAATGTGACCAATTTTCTTAATGTGCAAGGCTCGGCGGGCACGAATGACGACGTCATGTGACGTGAGCCCTGAGGGTTTGTCAATAAGAAGTACGCCGTGATTTGGTGTCTGGTCTGACTGAAGCACTTTCTGATGAACCTAGGCGTCACACGTGATGTTGTCAGTTGATTGTTACGAATCAGGCGAGTCGTTATCGAGAGTTGCCGCCATCTTACTTATGAGTATTTTACGAACATCTTGTATAGGTGCATCAGATGTAAAACCAGCTGCAGTTGTG